>Ga0302325_10002246_pt1 | contig 47161 bp, 43 predicted proteins | sample Palsa_T0_2_FD_201948 | JGI IMG/M metagenome (GOLD analysis project Ga0302325, IMG submission 201948) | Peat permafrost microbial communities from Stordalen Mire near Abisko, Sweden - Palsa_T0_2 | ecosystem: Environmental > Terrestrial > Soil > Palsa > Peat permafrost | place: Sweden: Abisko...
TCTGGGCCAAGACCCAAATGGATGGCCTTAAAGTGGATGCCCGGCCATTCGATCTGGTACCGGTCCTCGAACAAAACAGGCGGCTGACGACAAGCCGCGCGGAGAAAAAGAAGATCACTGTGGTGACGGCCGGAATGGAGATGCCCGTCATGGCGTATGCCGATGAGGTCATGATCGATATGGTCATCCGTAACCTGGTGGATAATGCAATCAAGTTTTCCCGGGAAGGAGATACCATTCGGCTGTCAGTAGGTTCCACCCCCGATGGCGTTTCGGTGACGATCAGTGATACCGGTCTCGGAATTCCCCTTGAAGATCAGCACAGGATATTTACTTCGATTTCTTACACCACGACCGGCACCTCCCGGGAGAGAGGCAGCGGCCTGGGATTATCCCTTTGCAAAGAAATGATCGACAAGAACGGCGGAAAGATATGGTTCGATAGTGAGCCCGGCAAAGGAACTTCATTCACCTTCACCTTGCCCGGTCAGACCCGCTAACTGCCCGCAACGCCAGGCGCCCGCAGCGCCTTGTTCTCCCCTTGCCCTTCAATTCCCCTGGGCCGCTTCCGCAACATCCTTCCACTGCTCCCATGTCGCCAACCGCTGCTGATAGCGTTCTTTGATCAGGGGTAGCGGCAACGTCCCCAGGAAAAGCCGCAAGGGCGGCTCTGCAGCATCGACGATTGTAAGGATCGCTTCCGCAGTCGCCTCAGGCTTGCCGCGCTTGGCACTCGTGGGCCGGGGCTGCTTCCGCATCTCGTCGTATGCGGCAATGGTCTGAGACCGCTTGGCAGAACTACCGGCCCAATCAGTATCATAACCCGCCGGCTCAATCAGCGTAACATAAATGCCAAAGGAGGCTACTTCCTGCGCCAGCGATTCCGATAAACCTTCCAGAGCCCACTTTGACGCATGGTACATGCCAACACCTGGAAAGCTGGTGACCCCGCCAATGCTCGACACCTGAAGTATATGACCGGAATGCTGCGCCCGCATAATGGGAAGAGCAGCTTGTGTAACCCACAATGCGCCGAAGACATTCGTCTCTATCTGATCACGCGCCTCCTTTTCTGACAATTCCTCGATAGCCCCGAATTGGCCATACCCCGCATTATTGACGACGACATCCAACCGCCCGAAACGCTCCTTCGCGGCGGCAACCGCGCTAAAGCAAGCCGCCCGGTCAGTGACATCCAATGCTATCGCCAAAACCCTATCCCCATATTTTTCCGTCAGCGCAGCGAGACTAGCTTTATCCCTTGCCGTCGCCGCCACCTTATCCCCGCGCTCCAAAGCCGCCTCTGCCCAGATGCGCCCAAAACCTCTCGATGTTCCTGTAATGAACCAAACCTTACTGTTTGCCATAGTATACTTTTTAATGCCAAAATTATGCCCTCCCATGTTCATGGGATGACAAAACACCTGAAAGTTAAAAAACTTATCTTTCGGGACCATGCCCCCTTCCCCGCCCGTCGCAAGCCGGACAACTTCCTTCCTGTCATTGCCTGCCAGTCTTTTCCGAAGGCTGGTTCTTCTATGTTGCGCGCTCCTGTTCCTGTCCATCGCCAGCCTTGCCCAATGCCCCTTCAGCGCGACCCTTAGCGCTACCACCACCTGCCTGGGCAGCTCCGTACTCAATATCAGTTCCGCCAATACCCCCGCTCAGATCACGTGGTATAAAGACGGAAACTCCTTCGAGACCCTCAGCGGCACCCCTCCTGAAATAGTGGCCAAAGGCAATCTCTCTTATATCTTCGGCGTAACCGTAGACGCCAGTGGGAATGTCTATGCATCGGATCTTGCCAATTTCCGCGTCCTGAAGTTTCCAGCCGGATCGAATGCCGGCACATCCGGCGTCACCGTCGCTGGAGGCAATGGGCCGGGGACCGCCGCCAATCAATTGACCGGGCCCCAGGGGCTCTTCATAGATGCAGCCGGTGATTTATATGTCTGCGACGAACCCAATAGTCGCGTACTGGAATTTCCGCCCGGTTCTACCAGCACCACCCTTGGAGTAGTCGTGGCAGGCGGTAATGGTGCCGGGTCCAACCCGAATCAGTTCAATTATCCCCACAGTGTGTGGGTCGACGGCAGCGGCAATATCTTCATCGCGGATTTGTCCAACTTTCGGGTACAGAAATGGGCGCCCGGTGCCGCTGCAGGCACGACTGTCGCAGGGGGCAATGGCGCCGGCTCAGCCCTCAACCAATTCGGCAGCGTCAACGGCCCCACCGGCGTAACCGTGGATGCCGGCGGCAATCTCTATGTAGCCGACTTCAGCAATAATCGCATCCTGAAATTCCCCCCCGGTTCTACCGGCGCCACCCTTGGAGTAGTCGTGGCAGGCGGCAATGGTGCGGGCTCAAACCCCAATCAATTTTCATACTGCCAGGATGTCTATGTAGACGGCAGCGGGGATCTCTTCATTAGCGATGTGGGTAATCAACGCATACAGGAATGGCTGACCGGCGCGACCCAGGGCATTACAGTCGCAGGTGCTGCCGTCTCCGCGGTTCCCTCTATTAGCGAAATCATAGGGCTTACCCTGGATGCCGCCGGAAATATCTATGTCGCAGACCAAAGTGGCGAGCAAGTGACGGAATGGCCCCACTTCCCACCGTCCCTGTCCACTACCTACACCCCCACGGCCGTGGGTACCTACTATGCCACCATCACTAATACCAACGCTTGCTCGGTATCGACCAATCAGATCATCGTCACCGCCCCCGTCACCCCTTCGATCTCCATCAGTACCTCCTCCACGATCCTCTGTCCCAGCGATATCATCCAGCTCAGCGCCAATATCCAGAACGGGGGAGACAACCCCGGTTACCAATGGATGGACAATGGTACTCCCCTTGCCAACGTCGGCGGCAGCAACCCCAGTGTACCCGTCAGCACCCTGGCAAACGGAGATATCATCACCTGTCAGCTGACCAGCAACAATACCTGCGTCACATCTTCGACCGCCCTGTCCAATGCCATCACGCTGACCGTAAAATCCGCTGTCTCGCCTTCCGTCAATATTGTCGCGACCCCTTCCGCTTCCTGTCCGGAACAACCCGTCACCTTCACGGTACAACTGACCAACGGAGGGACCACGCCCGCTTATCAATGGAAAGTCGATGGGGTCGCTGTAGGATCAGATACTCCGGCCTATACCAGCTCCACCCTTTCGAATGGGGATATGATCGCGTGCTTTGTTACTAACGATCAGGATTGCTCGCCGGCCGGGTCCGATTCGATCATCGCAGTGGTGAACCCCGATCCCGTCATCACGGCCGGCCAGGCCTATTCAATAGTCTATGGAGGATCCGTCCAGCTCGACCCCGGTATCACAGGCAATATCGTACAATATACCTGGACTCCTTCCACCGGCCTCTCAGACTCCGCGATCCGCGACCCTGTTGCCAGTCCCACCGCTACCATCGAATATACTTTGACGGTAGTTGATGATAACGGTTGTACGGCCAGCGGCCAGGTCTCCGTCCGGATCCTCTCGGCCCTGGCGATCCCCAACGCCTTTACCCCGAATGGGGATGGGAAAAACGATATCTTCTATGTATTGGGGGGGCCACCCGGCTCCATAGTTAAGGATCTGTCCATATATAATCGCTGGGGACAACGTATCTTTCTCGCCACGGATGCTACGCCCGGAGATCCTCGCGGCGGATGGGACGGCCGCATAAACGGGACCTATGCCATGCCCGGAACTTACATCTACCTGATCGATATCCGGCTGGCGAACGGCAAGTTGGAGACCTATCGCGGCGCCCTGGAACTCATCAGATAATGGCTGCCTATCCGCGACTCACCCCTGCCGCCCCGAACAATTGCCCACGGAATTGCAGGATATCCAATACGCCGGTCGCCTGCCTTGCCCCCCTCAGGCATATTCCTTCTCTAATTCCGGCTTGTACTCACCCTTACGCGCCAGGTCATTCAACAGCATCCGGTTGTGAAGTATTTGCTGTGCACCTTTTACATTTTCTGCTTTCCCCTTCCAGTAGTGCAGTTCAGGGTCCTGTATCGCCCTCGAGAAAGAGAAGGTCAGCGGCCAGGGTAGTAATTGGCCATATTGTACATGCATGGCATTCAGGTGTTCCGTTGCCATCTGCGGTGACTGCCCGCCGGATAAAAAGGCGACTCCCGCCACAGCCTGCGGCACCGATCCCAAAAGACAGAGGACAGTTGCCCGCGCCACTTCATCCATACTGGCCTGCGTGGCCGACTTCAGTCCCGGCAAGATCATATTGGGCTTCAGGATAAGCCCCCGAAGGTCCACCCGCTGGTCTTCCAGTTGCACAAACAATTCCCGCTGTACGCTTTGGGAAACGGCAAAACAGGTCTCCAGGTCATGGTCTCCCTCCATTAAAACCTCCGGCTCAACGATGGGCACAATGCCTGCCTCCTGGCACAAGGCGGCATAACGGGCCAGCGCATGGGTATTGGCGTGAATGCACCCTTTACTCGGAATACCCTTGCCAATGGTAATTACTGCCCTCCATTTCGCAAAACGTAATCTCATTCCACGATATTCCGCCAGCCGTTCACGCAATTTGTCCAGCCCTTGGGTGATCTTCTCACCGGGAAAACCGGCCATATCGACCGCACCTTCGTCAACTTTGATCCCCGGGATGACACCCGCGCGTTCCAGTACTTCTATAAAGGGAACACCGTCCTTTGTAGATTGATGGACGGTCTCATCGAATAAAATGGCACCGCTCAGGCAATCGCCGATACCCGGCGTCGTCACGATCAATTCCCGGTAGGCCCTTCGGTTTTCTACCGTATTCGTTATGCCCTCTTTTTCAAAACGGCTGCTGATCGTCCCCATGCTCTCGTCCATCGCCAGCAGCCCTTTACCCTCGGCCATCATGGCCTTGGCGGTATCAATGAGTGTTTGCGCTCCCATATTTTTTCAGTTGAGCCCTAAAGTTAATCTTTCTGCCCGAAATCCCCGCCACCCCCTTCTCCGCCGCCCTCCCTAAGGTTTATCCGTCGTCACATCCTGCGCCAACCCCGCATCGTCCGCCCGTACCCCCATCTGCCTGTCCAACGAGAACAGGGCGCTATGCGAAGCCTCTTTCCCGCCGGCCACCTTGATCATATCCAATAACTCAATGGCAAGAGTTTCCTCCTCCGTCTGCTCTTTGACAAACCATTGCATAAAATTCCAGGTCGCCCAGTCCTGTTCGTCCATGCTCAGCTTTACCAGTGCATAGATCGAAGTCGTATTGTCCACCTCTTGCTTGAACACCTTCTCAAAACAATCGTTGACATTCGTAGGATCTGCCGTAGGCGCCGGAATGGCCCCCACCGTTACCTTACCCCCGCGCTTCAGAATGTATTCCAAAAATTTCATCATATGGTCCCGCTCCTCCTTGGAATGCCGGAAAAGAAAATTGGAGATCCCCTCGAATCCCTCGCTGTCGGCCCAGCAACCATACGATAAATAGATCTGCGCCTGGTGGTTCTCTTTGTTCATCTGGGCATTCAGGGCTGCCTGCATCGGCGCCGATAATCTGTTTGCATTCATATTTGAGTAGATTTTGTAGACCTTTTGCCTCTGTCGGCCACCGGCCCATACCCCACATTTCCCCAATCCGCACAGCCTCCCGGCCACCCCTGTCCACCCTCCCACAAGGCTCCCTCTTCTAAGTTCGGCCGTTCCCTCGAACGGCCTCTTCCCAAACATCTTTTTCCGTATTTTCGCACCCATGCACCGACTACTTCTCCGGGTGATCGCCTGCTGCCTGCCGGCCCTGCCCTCTTTAGCCCAAGGCCCACTCGATTCACTCCTCAACTCTTTTGGCGCCTCCTTTACCAGCCAGCCCTCCCACAACGGCCTGTCCATAGGGGTCTATGCCGATGGAAAAACATACTACTTTAATTATGGTACCGTCAAAAGAGGCACGCCCATTACCCCCACCGACTCCACGATCTACGAGCTCGGCTCCGTCACCAAAACGTTTACGGCCTACCTGCTCGCCCAGGCCGTCACCGAAGGCAAACTACACCTGCAGGACGATGTCAGGAAGTACCTGGACGGCACCTACCCCAACCTCGCTTACTACGGCCATCCAATCACTATCGAAAACCTGGCCAATCACACCGCGGGCCTGCCCAAATTTCTACCCCGCCTCAATGTGCAGCAAACGCCGGACCAGATCCTGGCCATGTACCCCGATATATCAGGCGCCCAACTGCTGTCGGAACTGTTACGGTTTATCCCGGACACCCTCCCGGGAACAAAATTCATTTATTCGAACGCCGACGCCCAGTTGATCGGCCTCATCCTGGAAAAAATTAATGCCCGGCCCTACGCGGAACTCTTACACCGTTATATTACCGGCCCACTGGGAATGACAAATACCTGGCTGACCGTTCCCGATAAGGACACCGGGCGGATCGCAGTCGGCTATAACGCAAAGGGAGAGATCATGCCAAAGCTGCGTTTCTGGCGATCATTGCCGGCTGCCGGCTATATCAAGTCCACCACTGAAGATATGGTGAAATACATGCAATTTTACCTCGATGAAAAAAATGCCGTGGTGCGGCTGTCACATCGCGTCACCTTCCATAATACGGGCGAACACGATGCCGATATCGCCTTATTCTGGTTTGTAAAGGAGCAGCCGGGAGGATATCGCGAACTCCTCCACGGCGGCGGCTCCTTCGGCACCACCAGCCTCTGCCTGCTGGTACCCGAACACCGGATCGGCGTCATCTGCCTCGCTAATGATGCTGCCCCGGAAACCGAACATACCCTGACCCTTCTCTCAGAGGCCATCGCAAAAACGCTCATCACTTCTAAATCGCTATAAAACCTCCGTCCCGTTCACATACAGCTTATAACCATTCGCTGTAATATTGGAATAAGAGGTGGTCGCATCCGTCAATGACGTCAGGTAAGTATTTCCTGTCAGCGTCCACGTACTGCTTGCATCTATCACTACCGCCGCCACTTTAGCCACATCGCCCGGATTGATGCTGCCTGAAAAAGCCGACCCGTCAGTCAGCTTTAACGTAGCCTCACTGCTGCCATCTATATAGATCAGGCCGCTGATCGTCTGGTCATCACAAGTCAGCCGGGTATTACCGCCGCTGGATGCTGTGGAGCTGTTTCCCCAGCCACCCTCCATCGACCGCAACAGTGTGTCACAGCTGTTTGCAATAGTGACGTCATTTAAGTAGATATAAGCGCTGTCATTGGTATTATAGAATAATCCGCCGCTCGTTCCCGTATAAGTATAGGATCCCCCGGTGATCGTCAGCGTACCTACCGTACCGGAAGCATCGCCCGAAGTGCTCTGATAGATCAGTGCACCCCATTTATCATAAGTGACCTTGGTTGTACAATTGGTCAGCGTCGCATTGTTCGCGCCTTCCACTACCACCGCCTCAGCACCGGTCGCCGTAAGGGTTGCACCCGTAACGGTAATGGTCCCCGTCGAATAGACGTCTGCGGAATTGCTCCCCCCGGACGTGTAGGATCCCCCGCTGACAGTGATCGTCCCACCGCCACGGTCGGTGGCAATGACGCTGGCGCTGCTGCCTGTCGTAGCCGCAATCACATCGGTGGCCTTCAACACCCCGCCGCCGGCAGCATATATCCCATGCCCGCCGCTACCCGTACAATTGATCGTATCCGTGCTTAAAGTGACGGTCGAAGACCCATACGAATAGACCCCGTTGCCACTGATACCCGAAGTGCTGATCGAATCATTGCTTAAAGTGATCGTGGCCCCGCCTGTCGCCAGCACACAGGCATTCAACCCGTAAAAACTACTGGAATCGGTCGATGTAGTCGATCCGGATGACCATATCCGGGAATCGCTCAGCGTATAGGTTCCTGAATTGGTGACCTCAACGCCGCCGGTATCGCTGATCGTCGAATAATACGTCTTGCCCGTCTGGGTCACCGTACTCCCGCTCTGATAATAATAGGTGGTGGAAGAAGATGATGAAGTGGTAGAATCGCTGGATGTCGAGCTGCTAACGCTCGTTTCTTTCTTGCAAGCCACTGCAGAACAGACCAGGACAATGGTCAACAGTTTTTTCATTTTCGCTTTCATAACTGGCATTTTTAAAGGTGATAAAAGCGTAAATGTGTACCATCGTAGTAGATTTTTTATGTGAAGTATCGTTCTGCTATAAAAGATACGACATGCCACAGCCTGCTGTTGCCTGGCCCTTCAACATTGTGGTAAATCGGTCAAAACCGGGGGTGAAACAAAACAATCAGCTCTTCGGGGAATTGAATAAGGCATAAAACGCCTTCTCATGGCTCGTTCCTAATGGGATCTCTTCTTCGCCGATAAATATCATCTTATTACGGATCGAACTGATCTTGGCGATCGCAACGATATAAGACCGGTGAACCCGGACAAATTCATTGTCGGGCAGTTTTTCCTGCAATGCCTTCATCGTCATCCGGACAACAATGGGGCTTTGATTCCGGACATGCACTTTTAAATAATTATCAAGCCCTTCGATGAAAAGGATATCGGGCAGCGCGATCCTGATCAGGCTGTAATCTACCCTGAGTATCAGGTATTGTTGCCGCTCGTTCTGCTGGAACCGCTGTACAGCCTCCGCCTTTTCAATAGCCTGTTGAAACCGGGCAAAAGTGTAGGGCTTCAACAGGTAGTCGACAGCATTCAGACTATAACTTTCTACCGCGTATTCCGTATAGGATGTGGTAAAGATCACCATAGATTGCTGGGGAATGCGCTTGGCGAATTCCAGCCCGCTGATAGAGGGCATATTGATGTCCAGGAAGATCAGGTCCGCCGGAAATTGCTCCAGGTACTCCAGCGCCCTGGAAGTACTGGTGAATGTCTTCATCAGCTCAACCTTTTCCGTCCGCCGGCAATAGTTCTCCAGTATCTCCAGTGCCGGCGGCTCATCATCGATCGCTATTGCTTTGATCATATCAGATGTATGGATAAAAAAATCTTATAAAAATCCTTCTCATCGGTTATCTCCAATCCATGCTCCATAAAATATAGCTTTTCAAGCCGGCTTCTTGTATTGGCCAGCCCGATTCCGGTAGACAGGTCCAGGCTGGATATCAATACCTTCGTATTGAAAACCGATAAGTACAGCATATCCTCATGGATCTCGATGTCAATCGTTATTTTAGACTCCATGTCCGGATTAATGCCATATTTGAAAGCATTTTCCACAAACGTGATCAGGATCAGCGGTGCAATTTCCAGCGTCCCGGCGTGGCCCTTAATACTCAGGCTGACCGCCGCCGTCTCCCGCAGCCGGGCCTTTTGCAGCTCTACATAATTGGTCAGATAATCCAGCTCCTTCTGCAGGGAGATCCTGTCTCCATGTGCCTCCTTGATCATATACCGCATCAATCCGGCCAGGTTGATGACCGCATCTGCCGTCTTTTCATCTCCCTTTACCGCCAGGGCATAGATGCTGTTCAAAGTATTGAATAGAAAATGCGGGTTGATCTGGCTCTTTAAAGAACTGAGCTCGGCATCTATTTTTTCTTTCTGTAACTGGTACAGCCTGTCCCTTACCTTCAGCAGGATCGAAAACAGGATGACGGCTATATATAAATAAATAGAATAATTCATCTGCAGCCAAAACGAATTGGCCGACGATATGGGTTCACGATCCATCGCCTTCCGGTCCCTTGCCGCCCGTTCCCCACCACCACCATATCCCGGCCCCTGGCCCGCCGGTCCCCCGTCCATCGGCCCCCGGTCCATCGGTCCCCGGTCCCCGCCACCACGCCCCGGCCCCGCCTGTCCCGAATCCATCGGTCCCCGCTCCCCGCCCTGATCGCGCGGCCCCGGCTGACCCGGCTCCTGGAATACCATTTCGGGCGGTGGCCGATTCCCCCTGGGGCGAATATCGCCGGTCACCAAAATCGGGATCAGGCATATACACAACAGACAAAAGAGAATACAGGCCCCGTAAGCCAGGTACTTTCTATTGAAATATAAATGAGGAATAAAATAGTCGTAATTAATAAAAAAAAACACCAGGATAACCGCATTGGTGATCATCTCCCGGAATACCGGCATGGTAAAAAGGAAGGCAGGCTCTTCCGGCGGCCGGGTGGACACGATCAGCGGCAAAGCCAGGAAAAGCAGACAACCGACTATAATATAGAATATATTTTTCCGCCCTTTATTCATCAAATAGATCCATGCCATGCATGATTTGGACCTGAAGGTAGCACTATCGTTTAAACCACAAATCGGTTAATGTGGCGAAACCCTCTTTTTCCGGGGTGAACAGGCAAACATAAAAGCAACCCGGAGAGCTCAGATCGGAGTATAGTATCAATACCTAAAACCTTTCAATGGCGGTTGTTTTTCGCCTTTTTCAGTTGTGTCGCGGCCTGCCGGCGGGTAAAAAAGCCCCCGGCCTGCTGATGCTGCTATTGGCCCTCGCATTATCCAACAAAACCTTTGCCATGCACGTCAAAGGCGGCTATATCCAGTACACATACAACGGCGCCGGCTCCACCAGCGGCACCTCCAACTACACCATCACCGTCACGGTATTTTTCAGCTGCACCGCAGTAGGCCCCCGCGCCTCCGTCTATCTCGGTATCTTCAACGCCTCTACCGATGCCCTGGTCGCCAGCCAGGATATCTCCACGACCACGTCCGCCACCGTTACCAAGACAACCTACAGTCCCTGCATGAGCGACCCGCCGAGCATTTGCTATGAGATCTATACCTACGTCTATACCGTCGACCTGGCCAATATCTCCGCCGGCTACGTCCTCGCTATACAGGATGCTTACCGCACCGACGGGATCATCAATATTTCCAATTCCGGCAGCGACGGCATTACCATCAACGCCACCATACCTGGCACGATCAGCGGGACAGATTACCACGTCAACAGCAGCCCTAATTTCATTTTCAAAGACACTGCAATTATTTGCTACAACGGTTCCTTCACCTATCCTTTCAGCGCTACCGACCCCGACGGAGATTCCCTTTCTTATGCCTTCGGTGACGGCCTCAACGTTTCCAGCGCCAGCGCCAACACTTCCTCCGCCGCCCCTGCAAGTCCCCCATATACTTCGCTGACCTATCTTACAGGCTACAGCGGTACAGCGCCCCTCGGCAGCGGGGTCACCATCAATGCCGTTACCGGCCTGATCTCCGGAACAGCACCCGCTACCACCGGTGAATATGTAGTGGCCGTATACGTCAGTGAATGGCGGAAAGGCGTCAAGATCAATACTACCAAGAAAGAGCTGCAGGTCTATGTCTACAGTTGCAGCCTCGCCGCGGCGACCCTCAATACCTCCTATGTCAATTGCGGTAACTACACATTCACTTTTGAAAATGAGACGACCGCCTCCAATATCACTTCCTATTACTGGACCTTCGGGAATGGTGGCACCTCCACCTCGGCAGATCCGACCTATACCTATCCCGATACCGGCACCTATACGCTGACACTGACGGTCAGCAATTCCACCGGCTGTACGGATACCACTTCATCACTCGTTAAAGTATACCCCGGGTTTACCCCAAATTTCACGTATACAGGTAATTGCTATTTGTCCCCCTTCCAGTTCACCGATGCCACCGTTGCCAAATACGGTTCCGTAAACAGCTGGAACTGGGCTTTTGGCGATGCTTCCACCTCCACTGTCCAAGACCCCAGTCATACCTACTCGGCTGCAGGTACAGAGACAGTTCAGTTGATCGTAGGCAGTAATAAAGGGTGCCTCGACACCGTCAGCAAGAGCGTCACTGTATACGGGACACCGGATTTTTCACTTCCCACCACAGACACACTGATATGCAGCATCGACAGCCTTCCCCTGCTGGTCAACGGAGTCGGGACGGGATTGACCTACAGTTGGTCCCCCAACTATAATATCCTCGACGCCAATACCGATTCAGCCGTAGTATGGCCCAAAGACACCACTGTATATACTGTCACCGTTACGCAGAACGGATGTTCCGCCACAGCCTCCGAAACCGTCAACGTTCTGAATTATATCACCGTGACCTTACCGGCCGATACCACGATCTGTAAAACAGATAGCATAAAACTGGACCCCGTCAGCTATGCCCTGCGCTATGCCTGGACCCCGGGCTCCTCACTCAGCGACTCTACGACAAAATACCCGGAGGCGGCCCCGGACACGAATACAACTTACTATTTAACGGCTAACCTGGGAAAATGCCAGGCCAAGGCCTCCGAATATATAAAAGTAGTGGCCTATCCGCAAGTGACCGTAACCGGAGATACTACCATTTGTTACGGTAGCTCCGCTCAATTGAAAGGGACGATTGTTGCCGCCTACTACACATGGGCACCTGATAGCAGTCTTTTGGATTCCAACACCCTCCAGCCTGTTGCCGATCCTCTGCAAACCACATGGTATGCCCTCACCGTGAGCGATACCCTCGGATGCCCCAAAAAGGTATCTGATTCGGCATTAGTAGCAGTCATCCCCCAGGTAGTGGTATTTGCCGGCAATGACACTTCTGTCGTTGTCGGCGAGCCACTCCAATTAAACGCCGTCAGCACGGACAGCGCCCTGGTCACCTGGTCATGGACACCCGACACCTGGCTGAATAATGCAGCTATCCTTGATCCTATCGCCACGATCACTTCCGCGATTGACTCGATCACCTATACGGCTACCGCTACCACGTCCCAGGGTTGCTACGGCGACGCCAAGATAAAGGTCACTGTCTATTCGACCCTGCCGGACATCTTCATGCCCAACGCCTTTACACCAAACGGGGACGGAAAGAACGATATCTTTCGCCCTATCCTCGTCGGCATCAGCGACCTGGATTTCTTCAGGATCTTCAACCGCTGGGGACAGATGGTCTATGCCACCACCCGGAATGGGCAGGGATGGGACGGCACCCTCGGCGGCAGGCCACAGGAAACAGGAACATTCGTATATATGGTACAAGGAAAAGACTATACCGGAAAGATCCACTTTAAGAAAGGAACGTTCATCCTTATCCGCTGAGACCCCGCGACGGCCACCCCGGCAGCCGCCGCCCCGAAGCCCCCCAACCCCATCAATGTCTATGAATAAACACCGGCGTAATCACATACCCCGGCGGCGCAAACAACGGGTTCTTTAAAAAGGTCGTATCCGTCAACGTATTCAAAAAGGCCGTTAATTGCCCGATCTCGAAATTCGATAAAGGAAGACGGTGCTGCAGGATAGAATCTGTCAGCGGCGTAACGATCATATTCTTTCGGTAATGCTCAAAGACATTCAACAGGCTGAAAAACCGGCCATCATGACCATATGGGTGGGTGATGGCCACATTTCGTAAAGACGGTACCTTGAACTTCAACGAATCCCGCCGGTCCCCGGTGATCCTCATCCGCCCATAATCATTCAGGGTATTGTCCAGCGGTATGCCGGTATTGCGATAAGACAGGTCGGTGAACAAAGGCTCCCGATGGCAACTGCCGCATTTCTGCTGAAAAATACCGTAACCCAGCCGCTCCGGCAACAGGAAGGAATCCTTCCCCCGTATCACCCGGTCGTATTTACTATCCGCACTCACCAGCATCACCAAAAACTGGCTCAATGCCTTACCCATTCGTTGAGTATTGATCGCCGTATCCCCAAAAGCCTCACTGAACATCCGTACATACGCTGTATCCCGCCGCAGCCTGTGCAGTGCCTCCGCGATGGTCTCCCCCATCTCGTTCACCGCCGTCAATGGCGCCAGCGGCTGAAGGTCCAGGTGATTGATGCCGCCATCCCACATAAACTCCTTTTCCCACGCCAGGTTTTCCAGGGCCGGCGCATTCCTGGTCGTCAGCGTATTGTCGATGCCATGGCTCAACGGGTGCTCATACGTCGCGAAAGCGCCGAACTGCTGATGACAGCTGGCACACGAAATAGTCGAGTCCCTGCTCAGCGCCGTTTCATAAAACAATTTTCGGCCCAACAAAAACCCTTCCTTCGTCAAAGGGTTCTTTTTAAAATCGTATTGCGGCGCCGGCCAACCCGCCGGGACAGGCAGCTTCATCGGGACGGGCTTTCTCCCGCCGCTCATCCAGGCCAGCCCCATGGCGATTACCATCAACAAACATCCTATGGTCCGCAGCGATCTCATGGCGTGACCGAAAACATGGTAGAATAATTATCCGCTATCCGCATCGCCAGCGCCCCCGGCTGATGACATATCGGTGTCCGGACCAGATGTACCGGCGACTTGCCGTCAAACCATTTCAGTACATCGGCAGTAATACAAATTTCTTTTTTACCGCCCGCCCCAACATCCAACGTCACCGTCCTCAACGCATTCGAAGGGTCCTTATAACCGCCGATGTCCCAGGTGAACCTGTGCGCCGGCGAATGGGCCGAATCACTCTCACCTTCCAGCCGCGCATAGACGTAACCCGTATTCCACGTCCAGAACATCCCCAGCATCGGGTCCAGATCCCCCCCTTGTACCCCGCCCGTATTTGCCAGGCTATCCACCCCCACGACAAAACTGATCCTGCGGATATCAGCAAGGTCAGTCGACAGATGCAGCACCAGGCTGGACGAATCGCCCTCGTCTACCAGGTGCGCTTCTTTTAACAACACCTCTTCCTCGCGCCCGCCGTCACGATCATGCCCACTCCCGTGCACCTCGCGCTCGCCGTTGCGCACCTCGCCGCCGCCGCGCGCCCCTTCCCCCTCACCCATGACGCGAATAGCCGAAACATAATATTTGAATTGCTGCACGGAAAAAAGCTCGCCGAAAGAATTGGAATATAACTCCCCCGATAGCTGCAGTGGCCGGTTGCCGGCACAATTCCGAAACCGGATCATCAGGGGATGATGGACAGCCGGCCTCAATCCAAGCACCAGCAATAGTCCGGAAACATACAGGACACATCGAAACGGGCTCATCATCGGGCAAAGATAAACCTATTTTCACCGCTTGCTCCCATCGAAGCCCGTCATAATTTTACGAAACTTATGGTTGTAGTATTACCGGGTGTGCTCACCCTCAGCAGGTAATAGCCGGACGGGAGATTGGACGCACTGAGTTGCAGGACCGAATTGGTCGAATAGGGAGCCTGGTCGACCAGCACTTTTCCGGAGATATCCAATACCTGCATTCGTTGAATGAGGATCTCACCATTATTGATCAACGTAACCTGGTTGGCAACCGGATTGTTTTGCAAATGAATCCCGGTCACGACATTCCCTATAGCGACTTCCACTATAGACGACCACGATTGTTGGCCGTCTTTATCCACCTCCATGATCCGGTAAAAATCATTTCCTTGGGGCGGGTTCGGATCGGTGAAGTGATACAATGTGATACCTGCAGCATTGCCACTACTATCCTGATCGGGCAATTCACCGATGCTGAAGAAGTCGGTACCGTTGGTCGACCGCTCGATGTCAAAAAGACTATTATTCACCGAATGGTCTGTCGCCCATTGCAGGTTCACCATACTGCCTTCAACCTGACCGGTGAAGGATACCCAATCAAGAGGCAGCGGTTGGGCGTTATAATAGTTGTACAGATTGGTGACCTGCGTGGGTGTCAGGGTGCTGGCATAGGCAATGACGTCATCGAGGCTACCTGTAAATACGCCCGTGGCCACACAGTTGTTCCTTCCCATCCCGATGATGGTAGGGGCCACGCGTGGCGCGGTGCTGGTGCCTGTTGTAGTAGCAACCTGGCTGCCGTCGATATACAAGGTAATGACGCCGGCCGCCGCACTCCGGGTGGCCGTTACAAAGTGCCAGGTACCGCTGTTGTAGGTGGTAAGAGGAGAGATGATCGTAATGTCAGGATTGCCGAGGCCCATCGCTACACTGCCTCCATTGATCAATGCCGTTCCCCAATCGCTGGTGGCGCCGCAGACTTCTGCGTCGATCAGGGCCGCACCGCTATACCAATTGGCACTGGAAGGTGCCGTCATAGTTGTCTTAAACCAATAACCTATGCTGAAGTCATTGGCGAGTGCAGTCACCAGGCCCGTGGGAAACGTGCCGGTCGAAGTACCTGCGACGAAGGCTGTCGCACTATTGGTAGTGCCAAAGCGGTTGAGGTCAAAGGAAGTGCCTGTAAGGGTGCCGTTATAACCGTTGCCGCTGATATCTGCGGCTGAATTGTTCAACGGATACATGGCGACGCTGCCGGCCGGCAACTGGGCCATGAGTAAAACTGGGATCATAGAGAGACATAGCACAAGCAATATTTGGTAACGCATAATAACTGATTTACAGATTGTTGTCGGGCATGACGATCCGGTCGGCTGCAAATCAGGTCATTGAAAAGGTTATCCAATATACGCTTTTTATCTATCTTACATAGCATGCTCCCGTGGAATTCCATCATACAAATACAAAAAGATAGCAACACGCCTATGTATTTGCAGATTGCCAATTCCATAGCCGCGGAAATAAAAAAGGGCCGTATCGGCCCGGGCATCAAACTGCCCGGTTCCCGGCAATTAGCCACCACACTCGTCATCCATCGCAAGACCATCGTCCGGGCCTACGAAGAATTGGCCGCGCAAGGCTGGATCGAAATGCGGGCCTCCAAAGGGACCTTCACCAGCAAAGAACTCCCGGAAGCCAAACCCCGTAAGCTCTCCGCCGAAAAGGCCGCCCTGATGACCTATCCCGCCGAAACTGGCTATCCCGTCCCAGTGAATACCCTCATCAAGACCCCCGCTCACCCGATGCGGCATATCACCGGCTTCCACGAAGGCCCCGATACCCGCCTGATGCCGGCATATGAATTGGCCAGGGCCTATCGCAGCATCCTCTCGAAAAAAGCCAACCTCCGCTATACCTCCTATGTGGATACGGCCGGCGTGGAAAGATTCAGGAAGGTGCTGTCAGACTACCTCAACAACAGCCGCGGTCTCAGGACGACCTTTGAGAATATTATGGTGACCCGCGGCGGCACCATGGGGCTTTACCTCATCGTAGCCGCCCTGTTCAAAAAAGGGGACGTCATCATCGTCGGCGATACCAATTACTATTACGCCGACCGGACATTCATGCAGGCCGGGATGCAATTGATCAGGGTCAGCGTCGATGACCATGGCATCGATGTGGACGCCATCGAAAAGATCAGCCGCCGCAAAAAGATCCATGCGGTATTCATCACCCCCCACCATCATTTCCCGACCACCGTCACCCTCTCCGCCGCCCGGCGAATGAGACTCCTCTCCCTGGCCGCCTCCGCCGGCTTCGTCATCATCGAGGATGATTATGATTACGACTTCCACTACCAAAGCTCCCCCATCCTCCCCCTCATCAGTGCCGACAACATGGGAATGGTCGTCTATATCGGCACCCTGAGCAAGACTATCTCTCCGGCTATCCGTACAGGTTATGTCGTCGCTCCCCCCAATCTCATTACTGAACTGGCCAGGCTCAGACAACTGATAGATACACAAGGCGACCCCCTGATGGAACTGGCCCTGGCGGACATGTTCCAGGACGGGACCATCAAAAGAACGTTGAAGAAGGCACTTCAGGAATACCGTCACCGTCGGGACTTCGTCTGCTCGGCGCTTTCCCGGCTGCTCGCAGACAAGATCGATTTCAAAGTTCCTGACGGCGGCCTTTCTATCTGGGCCAGATTTCACCCTTCTATTCCCCTGCCGCCCCTCGCACAGCAACTAAAAGAAAAAGGCATCATCCTCTCCAATGGTCTGATCCATAATACCACCAATACTACGCTGAACGCCACTCGCATGGGCTTCGGCTGGATGACGGAAAAAGAATCGGAAAAGGCCATCGACATCCTCAGCGCCACGATCCGATCCAACACATAATCTCCTCCCGTATCGATGTCGCCCAGCCCCCGCTCCTCCCGTATCAATGACCATCCCACTCCGTATAAAGCCCCCTGTCTATGGTAATATTCAACCTCTTCATCATACCCATCGGGTCGAATCCTTCTTTTCTATACTCCTCCTGCACCGCCTCCTTAGCCTTGCTGACCGCTTCCATATTCGCCCAGCGCGCTACCGTGATACAGATCAGATTGCCCTGCTCATCCTTACGCTCGTAGGCCACATCCGTAATAAAGCCGGGTAAGGTCTTGATAAAGTTTCGGTTAATAGCCGTTCGCTCATGAAATTCACTGATACCTGCGGCCGGGATAAAGAATTTATCTATAAAATTCACGCCCTCCTTCCGCGGCCCGGCGAAAGGCGTCAGGTCAACAGGTAACAGGCCCACCCCCTGCCAAAAACCCAGCCGGTCCGTCAGGATAGCCAGGCTCACTATCTTCCCATCTTTCAGCACAAAAACTGCCATTCCATCATTGGTGACCGATTTACCTGTGGCAGGGACATTCCTGAACTGTCCGGTGTGGGTTCCCACCCAGGTAAAGTTGGCCGCGACCTTATCATCTTCGGCTACCAGGTCTTTGATCGTGTAATGGATATCCGGAAAGCCTTTAAGCAGCATCTCGAGGTTCGCCCGAAATCCGGCCGGTCCTTTTTCTCCCTGAGGGCCGGTGAAATCGGCAGCGAAAAGATCTGACAGCAAGCCCAGGTTCCCTTTGTTCAGCGATTCTTCAAACAACTTTCTTACGGTTTCTTTGTTACTTTCGATTGTTGACATTGTGTTATTTTTGATTGTTAAGCTTGAACAGATTAGCATAGCCAACATGGCGACTACTGGTTTCATTTGTTAAGTTTTCACAAATGTACCGGCATCCGAAAGCGGAGAATTGTAAAAAATCATTGATCTTGAAAGTAGAACGACATATCCCGGCCGCCAGACTGCAGCCTTTTATCAAGGATTATATGTTCATCGAAACTGAATCCGCGGCGGACAACTGCATCCTGCCTGATACCTCCATCGTTCTGTCTGTCCGGTATCGCGGCCATATATCCATGCAAGAAAACAACCTGCCCGGCGTAGTCTTGTCCGGGATAAGAAAATCGGCTAAAAATGTTCATTATGCCGGACAGTCCGGCAACCTGCTGGTCAGGTTCACCCCCGGCGGCGCGGCAGCATTCTTCTCCGAACCGATGAACGAATGGGTGGACCAAAGCGTCCCCGCAGCCTTCCTCAAAAATTATTCGGACATCTGCCCATTACCTGACCGGCTGGCAGCATGCGGCACCAAAGAAGAAATGATCGACTGGCTCGAACAGGTGCTGGTGTCCAGGTTGATCAATCCACAACCAGACCCGCTGATCTCACTCGCGATCCAAAAGATCCGTTCGGCCGGAGGACTGATACCTATAAGACAATTGACAAACGATCTATACCTCAGCCAGGATGCTTTCGAAAAAAGATTCAGACAGACAGTGGGCACATCCCCTAAACATTTCTCGACCATCATCCGTTTGCAGAATGCCATTCACACACATTCCAACACCAACAGCCTCACCGATACCGCACTAACAGCCGGCTATTACGATCAGGCGCATTTTATAAAAGACTTCAAAGGATTCACCGGTCAGCCCCCCGGCCAATTCTTCCGTAACGGCCGGTACTGGTAGCCCCCCATCGATATCCTCAGCGCCACAGTCCGCTCCAAAATTTTAGTTGACTTTGTCAACCATATATCTTATCTTTATCTCATGGCAAACCACCAATTAACCTCTATCCGGAAGATCCGGTCCTTTAACCGCTACTATACCGACCTCATCGGTCTGCTGGACAAACACCTGCTGAATAGCACCTATTCGCTGGCCGAAGCCCGCATCCTCTACGAAGTACATGCCGCAGGCAGCATCCAGGCCTCCCATATTATGCAGGTCATGCACATCGACAGAGGTTATCTCAGCCGCCTTTTACAACAGCTGGAAAAAAATAAATTGATCGCCAGACATCCATCCACGGAGGACGCCCGGGCTTTCATGATCACACTAACGCCAAAAGGAACCAAAGAATTCCAACAATTGAACAAAGCCTCCGACGACCAGATCGGCCAGTTGATCACCCCATTGTCCGAACCCAGACAGCAGGAATTGGTCGCACACATGCAGGCTATTATGGAGATTCTTAAAAACAATTAATATGACACCCGTAATCCATCTCGACGACATCACCTGCAGAAATGAATTTCGACCCGGCGACCTCGGCTATATCGCCTACCTGCACGGTCAGATCTATGCAAGGGAATGCGGTTATGGTCTGGGCTTCGAGGCTTATGTATTACAAGGTTTGCAGGAATTCGCTCACCAATATGATCCCGATAGGGATAAGGTCTGGATCTGCGAGCACGACAACAACATCGTCGGCTTCCTGCTGGGTGTTCATCGCCCCGACAGTCTGCAGCTGCGGTACTTTATCCTCTTGCCCGAATATCGTGGATTAGGGCTGGGCAAAAAGTTAATGGTCGAATTCCTGGCCTTCATGAAACTAAACAATTATACCCGGGCCTACCTCTGGACCACCAACGAACAGCATGCCGCCACCTCTCTGTATACGCGGCACGGCTTTCGCCTCATCGAGGAAAAAATCTCAGCCGCATTCGACAAACAATTGATAGAAAGAAAGTACGAACTGACGATCGATAAGAATTGAAAATAGAGTGGTATCTTTAATGCATGCAATTACCCGTCTTACAATCGCAGTTCTTGCTGAACCCGGCCGTTACCTATTTGAATTTCGGCTCCTTCGGTGCGTGCCCCCGGCCCATATTCGACGACTATCAACGCTGGCAACGCGAACTCGAATTCGAACCCGCTCAGTTTATTACCGTCAATGGATTAAATTACCTGCAACAATCCCGGCAGGCTCTATCCGCCTATATTCACTGCGCTCCCGACGATATCGTCTATACCATGAACCCCTCCTACGGCATCAACATCATCGCCAAAAGCTTTCCCCTCTCACCGGAGGATGAGATCCTGGCTACCAACCTGGAATATGGAGCGTGTGACCGCACATGGAACTACTACTGCAAAAAAGCCGGCGCAAAATACGTCCGCCAGCCGATCACCCTCCCCATCGTCAGCCGTGCGGCCTTCATCGAAGACTTTTTCAAAGGCCTCAGCCCACGAACGAAAGCAATCTTTATCAGCCATATCACCAGCGCCACCGCCCTGATACTACCCGTCAAAGAGATCTGCGACATCGCTAAACAAAAAGGGCTCATCACCATCGTCGACGGGGCTCATGCCCCCGGCCACATCCCCGTGGACCTCTCCGGTCTTCAGGCAGACATATACGCAGGTGCCCCCCACAAATGGATGATGACTCCGAAAGGCTGCTCATTCCTGTATGTCAAAAAGGAATTCCAGCCGCTGTTCGACCCTTTACTGATCAGTTGGGGATACGAAAGTGCAGCCCCCTCCCCATCCCGGTTCCTCGACTATCACCAGGGACAAGGCACCCGCGACTTCTCCGCTTTCCTGACCGTACCGGCAGCCATCAGGTTCATCAAAGAACATCAGTGGGAAACCGTTGCCGCCGCATGCCGGAAATTGGTGCAGGATAACGCCGTAAGGTTTTGTGATTTGATGGAGGCCGAACCGATATCCCCCATCAGCGATGAATTCCTCGGGCAGATGTTCAGCATACCCATCCGCACCCCGCAGCCGGAAAAGCTCCAGCGTCATTTATTCGATCACTATTCCATCGAAGTGCCGGTAACCAGACAGGATAACCGGAATTTTATTCGCTATTCCATCAATGCCTTTAATAGCCAGGAAGATTTAGATAAGCTCTATGTAGCACTACAGGAGATCATGGCCAATACCGCCCTGCTGGAACCCGGCCGAAAGATCGCCTGATAGCGCGATCCCCTCGCACAAAGTTCGCAAAATGCGAACTTTCCCAGTAAGTTGTCGCCGCCCTAATGCGTATCATAAGATCTGATCAGGTCGAAATGATAAGTGGTCCCGTTATCCCCATTGTCAGTTTTGCCCAGTTGATACAATACGACCCGGGTGCCGCCGGTGGGCTTGTCCTTGTCATCTCCGGGTTTATAGATGGGAAATTTTTGCAGGAGATTGCCTTCCATCAGGATGAACTGGTCATGTCCCTTGTAACCCGAATTGATCTTTCCATTCATCATGGGGTCCGGCAAGACGCAGCCGGTAATAGACTTGTTCCCCACCGATAAAAAGGCGTACACCGTTCCAAATATCCCGGCGGAATCAGTGTAGATATACAGCACCACGTCGGGATATCCATCACTGTTAAGATCATCGATCTCTGCCTTCTGGACCCTGCCTCTCAGGGGAAAGCTCACCTCTCTCGCGCTGCCATCGAATCCAACCGGCCTGACCGACACCTGGTTGACATCCAGGTTCTTATTCTTGCACTCCACCCTGTAACCCACCCTGCCTATCTTTAGCGTGGAATCTATTTTGTTAAAGGAAACCTGGGCATAAGACGCGGTAACGTAGAGCAAACCCGCGAATAAGAGGATCAAGCGATGTTTCATGCCCTAAAGATAGAAAAACCTCCCGTTCTCATAAAATACTCTTAACCTTCAGTGACAACTGCGCTACCTCTCCCTCATTCCGGCGCACCATCACCTTGACCCTGGGCCCGATAGTACGCAATAACCCCTGGTAGATCTGGACATCCTGCCGGGAATCCCCATTGATCTCCAGGATAACATCCCCTTCCCGGAATCCCGCTTTCTCGGCAGGTGACCCTTTCATCACATCGGTGACGATGATCTTGCCCCCAAACAACCCGATCGAAACGCCGCTGTAGCTGTAGTCGAAGGGTTGGTTGAAAGTAGTATTGGGAACGAGATAGATCTCGGACCGCGCATAATTCACAATGAGATTGAACCGCCGCAGAAGATCGTTCCCGATCAGCCCGCCAAGCTGCGGGTAGCCGGTGATATCGTTGTTGTCGTCAAAAATGTAAGTCGGTATATGCTTGAACCTGAACGGGCCGATGGAAAAATTCTTCAATGTAGTCAGCTGAAATTCTTTCTTGCCTCCCAGGCCGGCGCCTTCCGCCAATACGGGCTTCTTCTTCTTGGGGGCAAAAACCGCACTGTCATCCGTAAAATGAGAAGAAAAAAGGAGGCACAGACCAGCCCCGGTATCGAAAAAGAACCGGGAATTGATATCCCGCGCATCGTTCAGCTGGCCTTCCATCATAGGCAGGCCAAACACCCGCGGCTTCAGCAGGAACCCTCCTCGCGGATACCGCACGGGGCCCGCCGTGTAAACATCCATCTTCAGGCTGTCATAGTCGACCGTTACCAGGTAACGGGAGAAAAAAGTGTACCCGACAATGCCGTCAATCGGCTCCCCATAAATACTGCTTAGAATATCATAGTTGCCCACCTGTATCGTCAGGCTATCCATACTGATCTGCCCTACCCGTAGCCGCATATCGTCCAGCAGGCGCTGCGGACGGACACCCGCAATACCCCGGATCATATTCGAGCTTAGTCTTGGAGCTAGCTTAAGACGCTGGGCTGTAGAGGAATCAAGGGATAACCCGCCGCAGCCGGTGTCGAAAATAAAGTTCAGGGAATCCGGAAAATCACCGATCTGTACTTTGCCAATGATGATCCCGCCGATCAGCATTCTGAACCGGATGGTGGTCAGGTAACGGTCCGCAGGCAAATCATCCCTATCCTGGGCCACAGCCAGCCGGGCTTGCCAGAACAACAGAAAGAGAAGGATGGTAAGAAAATGGCGCATCGTCAGTTGCTCAGATTATATTAAATTACCATAAAATTCAGAGAAAGGCAAGGAAAAAGCGAATCACCCCTTGTACACGTTGGTACAAGTTGGTACAAAACCGGGGCAGCAGACGAAGAAGGCTAAATTTACAGGACTTTAATGCTTTAGCTATTATGCATACCGATGACAGCCTGATCCGGCAGGTAAAAAAGATGTTCGAGGAAAAAACCGGCTGGGGTAACTGCGAGGACTGGACCAACCAGGACTTTTTGCAGCTTAGCGAACTCATCAGGGACCAGACAGGGATCACGATCAGCCATGTAACCCTGAAGCGTATTTGGGGCAAAGTCAAATACGACAGCCTCCCCAACACCCATACCCTCAATACCCTGGCCCAATTCCTGGGGTATGACAACTGGCGCGACCTCGCCGCAAAAAACCAACCGGTCGCCGAAATCCCGGCCCCAAAAATCCCCACCGTCCACACCCGGTCATTCGCCGACGCCCAGCTCATTCCTGGGCCGCCCGACCACAACGCTGGCGCATCACCCGAGTCACCCCCCGAAGCTCCGGCCGCCCTCGTACCGTCCCCCGCCGCTCCCACGCAAACCACCCCGTCCCCCGCCGCTCCCACACAAACCACCCCGCCACGCAGAAAAACATGGCTCTTCGCTATCCCCCTCCTCGTCATCCTGCTCATCCTCCTGTTCCTGCACGGCCAGCAACCCGCCCCGCAAGCCGGCGACTACAAATTCAGCAGCAAAAAGGTCGTTTCATCCGGCTTGCCTAACTCCGTCGTCTTCGACTACGACGCCTCCCGCTCGCCGGACGACTCGGTCGTCATCCAGCAATCCTGGGATACCTCCCGCCGGGTAAAAGTTTCGAAGAACGATCACCAGTATACCTCCGTCTACTATTACCCCGAATTTTACCACGCTACCCTCCAGGTACATGGCAAGGTCGTCAAAACGCATAGCCTGCTAGTCAAATCCGACGGCTGGCTCCCGCTCGTCGAGCAGGACCCCGTACCCGTATACTTTAAAAAGGAAGACGCCATCCACGACGGCCGGATCAGCCTGTCCCTCGATCAGATCCGTAAAAAAAATATTCCCCTGCAGCCTTCAGTGCCTACTGTGCTGTTTGCCAATGTGGGGGATTTCGGTGAGATTTATAGCGACCATTTCGTTTTTGAGACTTCCCTCAGGAATGAGTATGCCGAAGGCTCGGCAGCCTGCCAGATCACCAAGATCTACTTGCTCTGCGAAGGCTCCGCTATCTGGGTGCCCCTATGCGCAAAAGGCTGTATCTCCAACGTTGATCTCTATTTCACTTATTTCTATACGTCGGGTAAAAGAGAGGACCTCTCCGCCTTCGGCGTCGATTTCAAGAACGATGTAAAGCTCCGCATAGAGTCGGACAGCGGGCGGGCAAAAATCCTGATCAACGACCAGCTGGCCTATACAGTCCCCCGCCACATCATCCGGACCAAAATCGTCGGCATCGATTTCGCCTTCCAGGGTACCGGGTCAGTCGATTATGTCTACCTCTCTAATGGCAAGACCTCTTACCGCGATGATTTCAATGGGACGCCCCAGCCGCAAGCCTCTTTTTCGTCTCCTCAGCCAGTTTCCTTTTCGTCTCCTCGGGGTAAACAGTGATGTAATGGCTCCTCACCAGGTCGGCAATGGGGTCCCTTTGCGTTTGCGTTAACATCGTGATCCTCGCGGAAGCACGCGCCGGCATGTGACAATCGATGCAATTATTGATTAAAAATTGCTTATTCCATCCACCCTTGTGCTCCTCTTTATGGCAATTCATACACCGCGCCGCAAACACCGTCAAATTCTCCCGCTCACGGACATGCACATCATGACAACTCCCGCATTCCAGCGTTTTCGACCGCAGGTAACACTGGCTGGCTGCCAGCAATTCATACTGATTTCCATGCACATCCGTATTTTCGGGAGCCTTATTCAATCTCGGATCGGCAAAATAATAATTGGACAACGTATCCCCCGGCTTGAAATGAAAGACAGAACGCTGCTCGCCCGAATGTGCACCGGAATGACATACCGCACAGACATCCAGCCGCTGTTGCCGCGTCAGCCCGGCAAACCTTGCCATATACCTCGCCACCGTATCTTCAGGATGTGCCTGCTGCCATGCCACATGCAAGGCCCCGGGACCATGACACCGCTCACAATCGATCCCATACACCAGCGTCGCCCGGTCATACTGTGGCGTACCTTCGAAAAAATTTTTATGCAGCATCGCCTTGGTCCCGATATACGAACTGTGACATTCAAAACACCCAACCCCTACCTCCCTGCCAAACCAAATGCTGTCCGGCGGGTAATAAGGACTGTTAGCCCAACTGTGCTCGGTAAGGAAATAGGAGACAGGTAACTGGAAAGCGCCATCCCCATTCCAGTATAAATAGGTCTGCGCCTTGCGCCCCGAACCCACCGCAATATCAAACCGATGAGCCTCCCGCCCCCGGGCCGTGACGGCTACCTGGAAAAGACCGCTATCCCGCTCCTCCATGATCACCTTATGGCCCGCATCATAAATGAATTCGTTGACCGTCGCGCCCGCCGCCCCACTCGCGCCCCCTCCGGCCGCTACTCCTCCAACCTGCCGCACGGAGCTGTCGCTTCTAAGCTCGGCCGCGCCCTCGCGCGTCCTCTTCCCAAACGGCCCCGCCACCGTATGAATATCCGCTACCCTCGACGTCAGCGCATGCGCCGTATGCACATAAGAATTGCCAATGCCCTTATGACAATCCAGGCAGGCAGCCATCCCCGCATACCCTGGCCCCCGCGGATCGGCATGCTGAGCCGCCCCCGGTGACATACACCGCGACAGCAGCGCCACCACACCGGCGACCAGCAATATGACGAATGACAAGCGTTTATAAGTCAAGCAGATAAAATTGATGGTATGAAGATAGCAATCGTCTATCGCTTTTCCGCCGCCTCGTACAATTTATCCGTCGCCCGAACAAAGTGTCGCACCGGTCCCTGAAATCCCGTTCACATTTTGCCAGCGTAGGTTCTTCCATTTATCCACCAGTTGCGTAACTGCACTCGGGCTTAAAAGAAGCCGCCTGGATATAAAGAAAGGGAAGGAATAATCAGAATGATACAGGATATGCAACAGCATATAGCCCTGGGAAGGCGGCAGGCCCGAAGGCTTCCAAACCTCCGTCGCCAGCTTTTCTATTTGTCGCGCCAGCACGCTGCTTGCAAAATACAGCGAGCTCGCATATAAGTTACCCGTCGCCTTCGATCTCATTTTCACGGAGTCCATAATCACTTTTTTACCCGACAGCGTAAATGCTGAAGACCTCCTAAAAATAAAAAATCGGTTGTAACGAGGCTCGGGTACGCGGTGCGCGCCGCCAGCAGACGCCTGTCAACTCGTCTTCTTATAATTCAAAATAGCTAAGCTATTAAATACCACCGCAAATGCGGCGATAATGCCCAGCTGTGACAAGATATTTTTGAGCCCGCTTCCTTTCAGCATGATCATCCGCATCACCTCGATCAGGTAACTGACAGGGTTAAACTTAGTAACGATTTTCGCCCAGTCAGGCATGCTGTCGATCGATGTAAACAGGCCGCCCATCAGCACGAAGATCATTACAAAAAAGAACATAATGAACATGGCCTGTTGCTGCGAATCACAAAAGGTAGAAATCAACAAACCAAACCCCAAAACGGCGAGCAGGTAGACAGCTATAAATCCATACATAAGGAAAAGACTGCCCACAGGTATGATACCATAGACAAGCCAGGCGACAATGAGGCCAAGCGTAAACACCACATTGCCCAATATCCAGAACGGAATCAGTTTGCCCAAAATAAAATGAGACTTTTTTATCGGAGTGACATTGATTTGCTCGATCGTCCCCACTTCCTTTTCTTTCACAATATTCAGCGCAGTCAAAAAACCGCCTATCATAGTCACCAGAATCGCCAGTATGCCCGGGACCATATATACATGATAATTCAGCAAAGGGTTATACCAGTTGGAGGAGGCGACATCAATGGCGGGCTGTTGGTTAAAATTACCAGGCTGAATAAATTGCAACCTGACATCGCTATTGAAATCCTGAATCACGGTCAGGAGATAGGCACTCCCAAGGTTGGCTTTTGTACCATTTATAGCATTGACAGCTATAAACAACTTTTGCTCATTTTCGCGCACCAGGTTTCGTTCAAAGCCGTAGGGGATCTCCAGTACCAGATCGGCCTCATCGGATTCGATCAGCCTGTAAGCCTGTTTAAATGAAAAATCATAGCCGGTCAATTTGAAGTAGCCCGATGCTGTTATTTTGCTGATCAGTTTTTGTGAATAGGAGGAATGATCGTTATCGATAACAGCAACATTGACATTTTTTACTTCATAATTCGCGGCCAACGGCAAAATAATCAGTTGGATCACCGGCATAGCAATGACCATTGCCACAATGGCCCGGTTGCGGAAGATCTGCCTGAACTCTTTTTGGAGTAAAAATTTGATGGTCCTCATGATAATCGGATTTTGAAACTTTTTAGACTGATGACAAGCATGACTATAGCAATCCCCGCCAAAATAAGCGTCTCCTTCCATATCGCACTAAAGCCGAGGCCCTTGATCATGATGTCCTTTACTATTATATAATACCATTTGGCGGGGATTACGTTAGAAATCACCTGCAGCGGTACGGGCATATTTTCGATCGGGAACATAAAACCGCTGAACAGGATGGTCGGCAGCATCATGCCCATTAAGGAGATCAGCATGGCTACCTGCATGGTATTCGTTTTGACCGAAATAAAGATCCCAATGACAAGACAGGTGATGATAAACAGGGTGCTTTCCGCAAAGAGCAGCAAAATGCTACCATTGACAGGCAGATCAAGGACAAAAACACTTAACAGTAAAATGGAGACTACATTAACCAGCGACAATATCAAATACGGCACCGCTTTCGCTACAATGACCTTGAGCGGGCTGAACGGAGAAACCAACAGGATCTCCATGGTCCCGGTTTCTTTTTCTTTTACGATGGAAACGGCAGTCATCATTACGCAAACCAGCATTAAAACCAATGCCATTACCCCCGGTACATAATTGGGCGCCCCCTTTAGTTCCGGGTTATATAAAAACCTGATCTCAGGCACTATCCGGTAGGGTATATTATTGGTTTTGTTGAAGTCTGCCTGGTAATCCTGGATAATGGAACTAATATAGCTGGTTAAGGTAGTCGCGTTATTCGGATCAGTGGCATCCGCAATGACCTGTATCCGGGCATCATTCTGATGCACCAGGTCATAATTGAAATTAGCCGGAAAAATAACGGCCAGCCTGATATCACCCTGCTTAAGCGCTTCTTTCATCTCCTGATTGCTCCTTACGGTTTTATCCACCTCAAAATACCTGCTGGCCTCTATTTTGGAAATAATCTGCCGGGAAGCGGCATCCCGGGCCTGGTCCATAATGACTATCCTGGCATCCTTCACCTCACTGGTCAGCGCAAAACCAAAGATCAGGATCTGCACTACCGGCATCCCAAACAGGATCAGCAGTGTTTTCCGGTCTCGCAGGACGTGGGCGAACTCCTTTCTGATAAATATTAAAAACTGTTTCATTTTTATAGTTTTATTCGCTTCGCTTTGCTCCACGCGCGAGTTCATAAAAGACTTCGTCCATATTATTGGCGTGGTATGTATCCTTCAAACGACGCGGCGTATCCAGCGCTTTAATGACCCCATCTACCATGATCGATATCCGGTTGCAGTATTCCGCCTCATCCATATAGTGGGTAGTAACAAAAATGGTGACTCCCCTGTCGGCTGCGTCATAGATCATGTCCCAGAACTGTCTGCGGGTCACCGGATCCACGCCGCCGGTTGGTTCATCCAAAAAAACTATCTTAGGCTCATGCAGCACCGCGACAGAAAAGGCCAGCTTTTGCTTCCAGCCTAAGGGCAGCGATACCACCAGCTTTTTCGCCTCCTGCTCCAAGCCCAGCTGTTTGATCAGCTGGTCGCTTTTCGATTTGATCTGTTGATCGGTCAAGCCATAGATGCCGCCGAAAAATCTAATATTCTCCAGCACGGTAAGGTCCTCGTACAGCGAAAACTTCTGACTCATATAACCAATGTTCCTTTTGATCTGCTCCGTTTGCTTATACACATCAAAGCCCGCTATGGTAGCCTTACCCGACGATGGAATAGAAAGCCCGCACAGCATCCGCATGGCGGTAGTTTTCCCGGCGCCGTTGGCCCCCAGGAAGCCGAATATTTCACCCTTATCCACCTCGAAAGTGATCTCGTTGGCAGCAATAAAATCGCCAAAACGTTTGGTCAGCTTTTCGGTTTTTATGACAACTTCGCTCATAGCTATAATAATTTAATAAAACTGTCTTCAATCGTAACCGCCGTGGGTTTCAGCTCGATGCCTGCAAGCCCCTGTTGTTTTAAATAATCGGTCACCACGTTTACATTCATATGCTGGTCCTTAAAAGCAACATGCGCAAACTCTCCGAAGGCATAGCTGCTCATCACCTGGTCATACCCGCGTAAGATTTTTAAAAGCTTGTGCATGTTGTCGGCTTTGACCGCATATAGCTGTTCGGGATATGATTTGATGATATTCGCAGGCGTATCCACCGATAAAAGCTTGCCCGATTGTATCAGCGCGATCTCGTCACACATATTGGCCTCATCCATGTAAGGAGTGGATACGACGATCGAAATATTCTGTGTCTTCAGTTGTTTAAGCATCTCCCAAAACTCCTTTCGGGATACAGGATCAACGCCGGTGGTTGGTTCATCCAAAAATAAAACAACGGGCTTATGAATCAATGCACAACATAAGGCCAGCTTCTGTTTCATACCGCCGGACAGCTTTCCCGCCCTTCGTTTTTTAAAAGGCTCCAGCTGAACATAAATCTCCTTGATCAAATGATAATTGGCTTCTACTGTAGTATCAAATACAGTGGCAAAAAAATTCAGATTTTCTTCAACGCTCAGGTCCTGGTATAAGGAAAACCGCCCCGGCATATACCCTACCCTGCTTCTGATTTGTTTGTAGTCTTTTACCACATCCAATCCGTCGACCGTAGCCGAGCCCCCATCCGGAAGCAAGAGGGTGGTGAGTACCCGGAAAATACTGGTCTTCCCCGCGCCGTCCGGGCCGATCAGTCCGAATATCTCTCCGGGTTTTACGGAAAAAGAAACATGATCAACCGCAGTTTTCCCCTTCCCATAAATCTTGACCAGATTTTTCACGATAACCGCTTCCATGGCTTATAATTTAATTTCTCCGTACATGCCTATTTTCAGCAATCCATCGTTTTTTACCCTTATTTTGACGGCATACACCAGGTCGGCCCTTTCGTCCTTGGTTTGGATGGTTTTTGGCGTGAATTCCGCTTTATCGCTCACCCATTCAACGATACCTGTATAATTTTTATACGTATCCTTTGTACTATCCACTAAAACCTTCACCTCCTGGCCTATTTTTATATGCGGGATCTGGTCACCCGTGATATAAGCCCGCAGGATAATCGTATTCAGCTCCGCTATCTTATAGATAGGTTTGGCCACGTCGGTCACCTCGCTGACCTCCGCATATTTCGTCAATACGGTGCCATTCACTTCATTGATGATCCTGCATTTATCGAGTTGGTCATCGATCTGCTCGATTTGCACAGACAATGGCCTGGACTGATCATTCAAGTTGGCCGTGGTAATGCTCAACGATGATTGAAGGGCAGCGATCTGCTTTTTAACCACATCGACCTGCGTATTGGCGTCATCAAGCTGCTTTTGAGTAGCAGCATCATCTTTTAGCAGGTTTTCATTGCGCAATTGCTCGCGTTTGGCCTGGCGAAGTTGTTCCTCCAATGAGGCAGTTTGGGCCGCGATGTCTGGCTTTCCGCTTAAAGTAGCCCGGATCTGTGCTTCCAGTTGTTTCTTTTTTAAGTACAGCTGGATACTATCGATATAACCCACCACCTGCCCGGCCTTTAATACCTGTCCCTCTTCAAGATTAAGCTCCTTTATTTCACCCGACCCCTGGGCCGAAACGATTGTTTCAACCGCTTCAAAGGTGCCGGATGCGTCATATTTATTTTCACTTGGGTTACAGGAGATCAGTCCCGTCAACAGCATGGTGAATGGAAACATTATTTTTTTCATGATAGTTTTATTGTTGATTACCGGTTGTGGTTTGCTGATTATATTGTGTCATCAGGAGTTGTACTTCGTGCAATATTTTATTTTGACGCGCCTGGTTTTCATCATTGACGTCGGTCAAAAAGTCGTTGCTGGTGATGACTCCGTTCTCCAATTGCGCCATAGCCGTGTTTTTAACTTTGGTACGCAGGTCGATGATCCTGTCATCCGATGCCAATAGTTGCCCGTACTTGCCTATATCGGCATCCTGTTGTTTTACCGTCAGATTAGTATTAAAGAGAAACGTTTCTTTCTCTACAGCGAGGTTTTTACGGCTGATGTCAATCAACGCCCTGCTATTTTTAAGGGTGTAAAATATGGACGGCGACCACGTCAGCTTAATGCCCCCGATATAGTAACCGGCAAAATTATTGCTGAGCAAGTCCAATCCGGGACGCGCAACACCGCCTTGTAAAAAAAGGCTCAGTTTGGGACGGGTCTCGATAGTCAGCAGTTCATTCTGCACATCCAGGTTTTTTCCCTGAAGATCGTATACCAGCAATTCGGGCCGGTTAATGTCATGCGTAACATCGACCGATGGTGGTTTTACCAGCAGGGTATTTTCATCCACCGTTCTGCCGATAAACAGGCCCAGCATGTCCGTATATGCTTTTCGGGATGCCCGTAGGTTCACCGTCTGCTGCTCATCCTGCAGCACCTGGGCCTCTAATACATCGCCGTTACTTCTGAAAGCAGTTCCGTTCCTGATCGAGGCCTGGATTTTGTCATGGCCTAATTGCACATCTTTGATGACCAGGTCATTTTGTTTTATTTGCTCGTCAACTAACAACACCCCGAAAAACAACTGATTGATCCTGTCTTTTAACTGATACAGGTCTGTTTCCAACTGTTGCTGATTAATAGCTTCAGTAGTCTTTTGCAGTTGTTTTTGGTGCTTTATTTCGCCGCCGTCGTACACCGTCTGGTCAATTTCGCCATACAGTTTATACTGGTCCTTACTTAAAGTTGGAATGTCGACTCCCGGTATTTTAATGGGGATGGCAGTGACTGCCGATTGATAAGAGGCCTGCCCATTGATGTTCAGCTGCGGCAGATAACCCTTTTGTATATTTTCGATGGTATACTCAGCCGTTTTGGCTATCAGTTCACGCTGTTTTGCCTGCGGGTAATTTTGCAAGGCCAGTCTGTAACAATCATTCAGCGTCAATTGATCTGTTGATTGCGCCCTGCACACAACAGCTGCGGCCAACAAGGGTACAATGAATAATAATTTTTTTCTCATTGTTAATCAATTTGTTTGATATTTTGATTTAGTCATTTGATTAAACTGGAGGCAAAAAAAATCCCTCCTACTCCAGCATTATTTTCATCCACTGAGGTATCAGTACCTTCCGCTGCTCCAGCAATTGAGTATAGGCTTCCTCGCTCATGGGAACTATAGTCTGCAAGACCGGCTGAACGATAAACGGGAAAACGAGCATCCCTAAAAAATTCAAAAACAGCTGTACCGGGTTAACACCCTTCTTCTTCCCGGCAATTTGCCGGATAAAGCTTGACTGCAAAACATTGCCGTTTGTCTGGATCATTTTCGCAAAACGTTCGGGATTGCTTTTGATCTCGCTCAGCACAAACATCGGCAGGTCCGGATTTTTGAGCAGCATGTCGATATAACTGGGCACTATCAAATCTATTTTCTCATGCAATGAAGTGTCAGGATTGTTTAAAACCGGTGACATAAACGCAAGAAGCTGCTGCACCTTTTCGATCATGATAATCTCGAAAAGTCTTTCTTTACTGCGGAAATAGTAATTCAACAGCGCCAGGTTAAGACCAGCCTGCTCGGCGATATCACGGGTTTTCGTAGCCGCATAGCCTTTTTTGGTGAAGACAATCCGCGCCGCCTCTTTAAATTTTTCTTCTGTGGAAAGCCCCTTTTCCGCCCCTTCCACAGGCAGCCCCTTCCCCCCTTTCATTTTATTGGCCATTCCACAAAGTTAATCAAAATATTTAATCAAACGATTAAATTATAAAGACACCCCCCTCTTCCAGGGAATAAAATCATCCTGCACATGCCGCACCGCCGCAATCTCCGTATCCCCGCTGGCCACCCCAATCACATAGTCCAATATCCGCTCACCCGCCTGCCGGATCGTCTCCTTCCCCTCGATGATCGTACCGGTATTGATATCGATAATATCTCGCATCCGCTCGAACAGGGCGCTATTGCTCGCGATCTTCACCACCGGCGCCACAGGGTTCCCCGTCGGCGTCCCCAGCCCCGTCGTAAACAAAACAATATTCGCCCCCGCAGCCACCTCCGCCGTCGTAGACTCCACGTCGTTGCCCGGCGTGCACAACAGGTTCAATCCCGGTCGGTTCACCTTCTCCGGGTAATCGAGCACCGCCGTGACCGGCGAAGTCCCGCCCTTCTTGGCAGCCCCCGCCGACTTGATGGCATCGGTGATCAACCCGTCACGGATATTGCCCGGCGAAGGGTTCATATCGAATCCCGAACCTACCGCCTGGGCCCGCGCATTATAAGTCCGCATCAAAGTAGAAAACCGCTCCGCCGTCGGAACATCCATGCACCGGTCACTAAGGTTCTGCTCCACACCACACAGCTCCGGAAATTCCGATAAGATCACCGAACCCCCTAACGCCACCAGCAGATCGGACGTATAGCCGATCGCCGGATTGGCAGAAATCCCCGAGAAACCATCCGAGCCACCGCATTCCAGCCCGATACACAACTTGCTCAACGGCGCCGGCTGCCTTTCCTGCTGGTTCGCCCGTATCAGCCCGGCAAAAGTCTGCTTGATCGCCAGCGACAAAAAGTCGGACTCCGTACCTACCTTCTGCTGTTCCAAAATATACAGTGGCTTCGAAAAATCCGGCGTCCGGCGCCGGATCTCCTCTTCGAGGATACTCACCTGCGCATTCTGACATCCCAGGCTCAGTACAGTCGCTCCCGCCACGTTCGGATGCGTGATATAGCCTGCCAGTAAACCGCACAACGCCTGCGCATCCTGCCGTGTTCCGCCACAGCCGCCATCGTGTGTCAAAAATTTGATCCCGTCGATATTCGGGAACAGACGCTTGTTCGCATGCTGACCATAATCGGAATGCAGATCGGCTGCCAGTATCTCCTCCACGCTCTTCCCCGTTTTATACAACTCGATCAATTGCTGCGACTGCAGCTGATACGACCGGTTACGGCCATATCCCAGGTCAGTCACCAGCGCCTGCTGCAACACGTCTAAATTCCTGTTTTCACAAAAAACCATCGGGATGACGACCCAGTAATTGGCCGTCCCCACACTGCCATCCGCCCGGTGATACCCCTTGAAGGTCCTGCCCGTAAAGGCAGATATATCGGGCATCACCCAGTCCGTATGACGCTCACCGACAGTAAAATCATTGGCGGCATGTTTGACAGTGGCCGTGCTGATCAGCCCGCCCTTCGGGATCGCCACCTGTGCCTTCCCCACCAACACTCCATACATAGTGATCGGATCGCCTGCCGCCAGGTCAACGATGGCAAATTTATGCTTAGCCTTCGTGTTCTCCTGGATAGTATACTCCTGCCCTTCAAAAGCCACCTTGGTGCCTTTCTCCAGGTTAGTCAATGCCACCAGCACATTATCCGCCTGATGGACTTTTAATACAGTTGCTTGTTCGCTCATAAACTACTTTTTTGAGTTGAAACTTTGGCCAGCGCCGTCACAGCCCCTTTTTCCATCAGGATATCCAGCTGCTCCCGCACCCCATCCGCAAACCCCGGCAGCCGTGTCAGGTCTGCACCCCATAACGACTTGTCACTCATGACCACCATCGCCACTTCGGAAGGCTCGTGCTTTGCCCACAAATCGGCAAAATACCCCGCCTTATCATCCCATCCCTCTTTTTTCTCCGCCCGCATAAATAATAGGTAGGCAGCAAAACCCAGGACAATATGCGGCGGCGGCTCGTCGTGATGTTTATAGTGTTCCAGCAGCACCGGAATAACCCGGCTTTTCATCTTCGAAGAATACTGCATCGTAATACTGATCCACTGATGCTGGATATGCGGATTGCGGAACCGGTCCAGCACCCGCAAACCAAATTCCCGTGCCTCCTGTATCGGCAGTTTATAAGGAATGGAAGGCGCGATCTCCTTCAACATCAGGTCCGCCACAAAAGCCGCAAACGCAGGGTCGTCCATCGCATTTTTCACCGTTCCGAATCCCCCCAGCACCGCCAGCCCGCAACTCAGCGTATGCGTGCCATTCAACAGCCGCAACTTCAGCTCCCGGTAGATCTCTATATCCGGCTCGATGATCACTCCCGGATCAGCCGCGGCAAACGACAACACCGTACGTACCTTCTCATCACCCTCGATAGCCCACAACCGATAAACTTCGGAAATCGATAACAGCTCATCGGTATAACCCAGATCGTGCTGCAATTGTTGCAGGGTAGCCGCATCGGGCTTGCCCGGCACGATCCTGTCTACCAGCGAACTGCAAAAACGACAATGCTGCTCCATCCATACCATGAAGTCAGCCGGCAGCTGGCTGATCTGCGCCAGTTCCCTGACGATGCCTGCCAGCTTCTTTCCGTTGTCGACGATCAGTTCCGTCGGTACGATGACCATACCGCTCTCCACGCTGCCGCCAAATGCCTGCCAACGCTCGTATAAAAATCCAAGCAGCTTGCCGGGAAAAGAACCCGGCGGCCGGCGGCGGATATCATCTTCCACCAGCTGGATACCTACTTCGGTCGTATTGCTGATAATAATTTGCATCTCCGGCCGGTGCGCCAGCTCCAGGATGTCGGACCATTCGTCCCTCGCCGACAATACCCGGCTGATCGCCGAACAGATAATGTTCTCTTCCACTTTTTTCCCTTCCTCGATACCCCGGATGCACAAGGTATAGAGCCCATCCTGCCGGTCAAAGGCCCCCGCATCGCCCGATTCGGTCGACTTGACCACCACGACCCTGCCGTTAAAAATCCCCTGCCGGTTGGCCTTGTCGATAAAATAATCCGGCAGTCCCCTCAACAACACGCCGGTCCCGAATTGCAACACCTTTTCCGGCAGCGAAAAAATGGCTTCCCCCGGTTTTACCACTCCGGTCGCCCGGATTGCTTGCAGGTTGTCTTTTGATAAGTTCATGATTTCGGATAGATTTCGTTTTTGACTTTCTGGGCTATCTGCATGGCCAGTTGTGTCTTGGCATATAAATGATCATAATTCGCATCGATCAGCACCTCTTCGGAGATCAGCTTGCTGCCCAAACCGACGGCGGTGACCCCCGCCCGGAACCACTCCCGGAAATTGTCTTCATTGATCTCTACACCACCGGTAGGGATAAACATCTGTTTGGGGAAAAGTATCCGGATCGCATTCAGAAATCCGGGCCCCAGGGTGCCTGCCGGGAATAGCTTGATGATGGCCGCCTCATGCTGCTGCGCCTGAAAAATTTCTGTGGGCGTCATGCAGCCGGGGATCCACAACAGGCCGGCCTTTTGCGCCACCGCCGCGACAGCCGGGTTGACGATCGGCGCGACAATAAAATCGGCCCCGGCCTGCACAAACGCTTCCGCCTCTTCCACTGTCTTGATCGTCCCGATACCCAGGCTGAGATCCGGAAATTCCGCCGACAGCGTTTTTTTCATCGCTGTAAAATTCTCCAGCGCAGCCACGCCACGATTGGTATATTCAACCGCCCGGACCCCCGCCTTGCATAAGGTCCGGATGACATCCAGACCGACGGACTGACTATAACAATAAAATAAGGGCAGGATGCCCTGTTCGACAATCTTTCGTACAGCGATTCTTTTTTCACTCATGATGATCGACAATTTTTTGAATCTCTTCCGCGCGCTGATCAGTAGCATCGCTTGGAATGAATAATTTTTGAAAGGCCGCAGCCGTTGCAAACTCCAGCGTTTCCACAACGGATCGCCCCGTATACAAACCCCTTATCAGCCCCGCCATGAAACAATCCCCGCTGCCTACCTTGTCCACTATCTTATCGGAAAAATATTCTCTGGAAGAATGAAGTTGCCCTCCGCCCGATCCCGCCGCTTCGCCATCGCCGGCCCCCCTCGAATAAAACGCCGTATAATACTGTATCCCCGTCGCACCCCTGTCAAACCGGAAAGTCTTCGCCACCTGCTTCACCCGCGGAAACGCCGCCACAATAGCCTCACTGCTCCTGCGCGCATGCTCCAGGTAATCCTCCTTCCGGTCCGTACCCGTCAAAGAAGGGTCCACCGGAATACCCAGCATCTTTTCCGCCGCCCAGAGATTGCCCATCACCAGGTCGCAATATTGTACCAGTTCCGGCATCACCGCCGTCGGGGCCACCCCATACTGCCATAGCTTCGGCCGGTAATTCAGGTCGACCGAAATGGTGATCCCCTTCTTATCCGCAGCCGCCCGCAGCATCTCCCCGCACATCTGCGCCACGGAGGGGTTCAACGCCGGCGAAATCGCACTGAAATGCAGCCACCCTACATCCGCCAGCACAGCATCCCAATCGATCTCCCCGGGCTTCAAAGCCGAAAAAGAAGAATGGTCCCGGTCATAGATCACGCCCGCATTTTTCACATCCTTCCCCTTGGGTAGAAAATACAGCCCCAGCCGCTCACCCTGGTATAACACCCGCGACATATCTACACCCTTCTCCTCCAGGTATCCGGCCAGTTGGTGCGCCAGCAGGTTGTCCGGTAAAGCGCTGAAATAGGCCGACGGTATCCCCCATAAGGCCAGCGCCGTGGCCACATTGGCCTCAGCCCCGCCTACATAAAAAGGCAAACTATTCTCCTTCAGCCAGCCCCCGCCGGCATCCGGGCATATCCGCAATAACAATTCCCCGAAAGACAAAACTTTTCCGCTCACGATATAATTTATTTATTCTTTTTCGCCATCGTCCCGCTACTCCTTCTCCACCATCGCCTTGATCACCCCTCTCGCCGGGTCCAGCCACCCTGCAAACTCCGCCTTCACCTCATCGAACCCCACCCGGTGCGTGATATAGATCGTAGGATCAATCAACCCGCGACGCATCGAGTCCATGACCCCCTCAAAATCGGCACGCGTCGCATTCCGGCTACTCATCAACGTTCCTTCCCGCTTGTGGAACTCCGGATGACTGAACCGGATATCCCCCTTCTGCAACCCCACCAACACATACCGGGCCCCATGGGCCATATACTGAAAAGCATTTTCTATCGCCCTCAAACTCCCCGTCGCATCGATCACCACCGTCGGCATGTCCCCACGGGTAATATGCTTCAATGCCTCCATCGCCCCGCCGGCCACCCCTGCGCCGCCCCGGTCACCCGCGCCCGAAGCATTCACCGTATGCAGCACCTCCAGCTTCTCCCGGCAAAAACGCAACCGATCCTCATTGATATCCATCGCGATCACCTCCCCGCCTGCAATCCGCGCCGCCTCCATCGTCCCCAGCCCGATAGGCCCCGCACCCACCACCAGCACAAATTCACCGGGTTGTATCCCCGCCCGCCTTACCGCATGGGCCCCGATGGCCAAAGGCTCAACGAGCGCCAGCTGGTCATAGCTCAGACCACCACCATGCACCAGCGCCGCGGAAGGAACCACGAGATAATCCACCATCCCTCCGTCAATATGCACGCCGCATACCTTCAGCGTCGTACAACAATTGGGCTTGCCGTTGCGGCAGGCAATACAGGTCCCGCAGTTGAAATAAGGGATCACCGTGACCGCCTCCCCCACTACAAAACCCGGCGCCTTGTCGATATCCACCAGGTCGCCCGCCAGTTCATGACCTAATATCCTCGGGTAGTCGAAGTAAGGTTGTGTGCCCTCAAAAGCATGCAGATCAGTGCCGCAAATGCCAATGCGACGTATCTTGATAACCGCCTGCCCCGGGCCGGCCATAGGCGTTTCGATCTCCCTGTATGCAAACTCACCCGGTTGTATGCAAACCAATGCTTTCATAATAATCTTCCCTCTACGCATTCGCCAGCGGCTCTCCGCCTTTCGCCCGCACCCTATGCATTCGCCAGCGCCCGGTCCAGGTGCACATACCCCCCATCCACATGGATCAATTGCCCCGTCGTATGGCTCGACCGCTGCGACAACAGGAACACCGTCATATTCGCGATCTCTTCGGCCGTCGTCATCCGGCTCCCCAACGGGATCTTCTTCACGATCTCCTCCAGCTTCGCCTTCGGATCAGGCAGCGTCGCGATCCACTTCTCATACAGCGGTGTCCAGCATTCTGCAACGACTATAGCATTCGCCCTTATCCCATATTTTAACAGCTCGACAGCCCACTCGCGCGTGAGAGCGTTACGCCCGCCATTGGCAGCCGCATAGGCCGAAGTTCCCCCCTGGCCGGTCTCGGCCGTCTTGGAAGTGATATTCACGATGGCGCCACGCGAAACCTTCAACGCAGGCAATGCATAATGCGCCAGCAAATAGTAGTGAATGACATTCTTATGCAATGAAACCATAAAAGCCTCATAGCTCCCTGACTCCAACCCCACCCCATCGTTAACGCCCGCATTGTTGACCAGCCCGTCGATCCGGCCGCAACGGTCCAGCACGGCCTTCACCGCCGCTTCGCTGGCGGACGGCTCCGTCAGTTCGGCTACGGTCTGATAGGCTCTCCCACCCGCCGCTTCCACCGCCGATACAGTCGCTTTATTATCCGCTTCGTTACGTCCCACGATGAAAGGAATAGCCCCTTCCTGCGCCAGCACTTTCACGATACCTTCACCGATCCCCCTGGCGCCACCCGATACGATAATCACTTTATCTTTTAAATTCAGATCCATATGACAGCTTTATAAATGATAAAATTTGCTAGCATTCCCGCCAAAAAACGCATCCTGTTCCGTAGCAGAGAACGCAGAGAAATAATCCTTCACGACCTGCACCACCTGCTGGTAACTCGCCGCCACCGTACAAACCGGCCAGTCAGACCCATACACCAGCCTCGAAGGACCAAACGCCTCCACCACCGTATCTATATAAGGCTTCAGGTGCTCCGGTTTCCAATGATACCAGTCGGCCTCTGTCACCATCCCCGAGATCTTGCACCAGGTATTCCCATAGGCGGCAACGGCACGGATAGCATCCTTCCATTCTTCCGTGATGAGCCGGTCCTTGATATGCGGCTTCGCAATATGATCGATGATAAAAGGCTGGTCCGGAAAGGCAGCCACAAATTCGCGGACATACCCCAATTGATCCGGGTAGATCAGGATGTCATACGTGTAACCGTACTTATTCAGCAACCCAATGCCTCGCTTAAAAGCCGGTTTCAACATCAAAGCCCTGTCCCTCTCTCCCTGCAGCACATGACGAAAACCTTTCATTTTCGGCCAGCGCCGGTACCAGGCGAGACGGTCCTCGACCCCCGGATGCTGCAGATCGACCCATCCCACTACTCCCCTGATAAATTCATTCCCCTCAGCAGTCGATAACAGGAATTCATTCTCTTCTTCCGACGAATCGACCTGCACGGTCACACAACCGTCGATCCCGGCCTCCTGCAACAGGGGCAACAGATCCGCAGGAAAAAAATCCCGCTGGATCGCTTTCATATCCGGCCCGATCCAACTGTCCCGTATGGGATCAAATTTCCAGAAATGCTGATGGGCGTCAATCCTTGGGATAGTCCCTCCCGGCAGCGCAGGTTCAAGATTTGGCATACGCTTTTACATTTTGCCTGGCCTGACCCAGGTGATCGATCCCTAATTCAACCACATCGCCGGGTTGCAGGTAGACATTCGGCTTCATCCCCAGCCCCACACCCGCCGGCGTACCGGTGGAAATAACATCCCCCGGCAATAAGGTCATAAATTGACTCGTATACGCGATCAGAAAAGGAATATTGAAAATAAAATTGGCAGTCGTACCATCCTGCATGACCTTCCCGTTAACGGTCAGCCATAACCGCAATTTATGGACGTCGCCCACCTCGTCGGCAGTAGCCAGCCACGGGCCCAGGGGCGCAAACGTATCACAGCCCTTGCCCTTATCCCAGGTGCCGCTACGCTCGATCTGGAATTCCCGCTCGGACACATCATTGTGCAGCACATAGCCCGCTACATAGCCCAGCGCTTCCGCTTCATCGACATAGCTCGCCCGCCTGCCGATCACCACCGCCAGCTCGACTTCCCAGTCGGTCTTCACAGACCCCCTCGGAATGACGATATCGTCATTCGGCCCGCATAACGCAGTCGTCGACTTCAAAAAGATCACCGGTTCGGGCGGCGGCGTAGCGCCCGTCTCCCGGGCATGGTCCACATAGTTGAGACCGATACACACGATCTTGGAAGGCCGCGCGACCGGTGAGCCCAGCCTGACCCCCGCAGCCAGCGGCTTCAGCGTTCCCTTATGCGCCGCCACAAATGCCCGCAGCCTGTCCAGCCCCCCGCTTTCAAAAAATTGCTCATTATAATCTTCTCCAAACGCCGATACATCATAGAACTTTTCATCCAGTACAATGCCCGGCTTTTCCTTATTCAGCTCTCCGTGCCTGATCAGTTTCATATAAAATATTAGTTATTCAGTTTCGTGAATCCACCGTCGATCGGATAGTCACAGCCGGTGATGAAAGACGCCTCGTCGCTGGCCAGGTACAACACCAACCCCGCAATCTCCTCCGGCTTGGCCATACGGCCGATCGGCTGCGTCTTCGATAATTTCTCGAACATCTCCTGTTCCTTACCCGGATAATTCTTTTGCAAAAACCCATCCACAAAAGGAGTATGCACCCGCGCCGGAGAAATGCAATTACAACGGATCCCATCCTTCAGGTAGTCCTTCGCCACCGATAAAGTCATGGAATAGACCGCCCCCTTCGTCATCGAATAGGCAAAACGGTCCGGTATCCCCACCGTAGCCGCAATCGAGCAGACATTGATGATCACACCGCCACCGCCCGCACCGCCCCCATCACCCGCCGCGCCCTCGCGCGCGCGCTTCTTCATGACCGGGATAGCCGCACGCAAACAATTATAAACCCCCTTCACATTCACCTTATATAATCGATCGAAATCCGCCTCCGACGTCGACTCGGCCGTGCCGATATGCGACACCCCCGCGCTGTTCACCAGGATATCCAGTGCCGCCAGCCCGGCAAATGCCGCATCCACCTTCCCCTGGTCCGAAACGTCCACCGCAACAGCCGAAGCCTTACCCCCGGCCCCTTCTATTTCCTTTACCACCGCATCTGCCTCCGCTTTGTTGATATCCACGATCGTGACATGCGCACCCTGTCGTGCCAATACCAGCGCCACGGCCTTACCGATGCCGCTCCCGGCCCCGGTCACTACTGCATTTTTGTTCGTCAAACCAAACATCAGTTATATTTATTTAGTCATTGAAAAGATCCTCTCCATCAATCGCCATTTCTCTCCCGGCTTTCCGCCCGGTATCGCCACCTGGTATTTCCACATCAGCTCTTCCCACCGCTGCACCTCCGGATTAGCCGCATCCATCGCTGCCTTTTTCTCAAAAGCGAAATCCTTACCCGTCTCCATGATCATAAACAACCGGTTCTCCAGCCGGTAGATCTCCATGCCCTCGATCCCCCCGTCGACGATGCTCTTCCTGATACCCGGCCACACCTCGCGGTGCCAGCCTTCATATTCGGCTATCAACGCCGGATCAGGCTGCAAATCGAGAGCCAGACAATATCTCATGCGACAACGGGTTTAGCCGGTTGAATGGTAGTGATCCTATGTCCCCTCAGCCCAAAATACAGGATGAAAAGCATGCACACCACCGGCATAATATACGCCACCTGGATGCTCCCCGTCCTGTCGGAAATAAGGCCCATCATCAACGGCGTAAACGCCCCACCAATGATCGACATCACCAGGAAAGAAGAGGCCAGTTTCGTCTCTTCGCCGAGATCCTTGATTCCCAGGGCAAATATAGTGGGGAACATGATTGATAAAAAGAACGGGATCGCCATCATCGCATACACAGCCACAACCCCATGTACCGACAAGGCGATCAGCAGCAGCCCCGTATTGATGGCCGCATACAGGCTCAGCAGCCTCGCCGGCTTGATATAACGCATTAAAAAAGTGCCAAGGAACCGCCCGGCCATAAAGCCTATCATCGCCTTGGCCAGCATACCGCCCGCCTCTCTTTCAGGAATTCCAGCCGTATATCGGGCAAAGCGTACAAAAAAGCTCGTCACCCCCACCTGCGCGCCCACATAGAAGAACTCAGCAACCACCGCCCAGCGGACATGCGGGATACGAAACACGCGGAACGAGAATTCCGATCCATGCCCATCGGCAGCCGACCCTGTCACCTCCGGCAATTTGGTAAAGATAAAAATGACCGCCACCAGCACCAATACCCCCGCAATGATCAGATAAGGCATCTTCAAAGAATTGGCTTCCTGTTGCAGGTAGGCCCCCAGTTCCCCATGCGCTTTCATCGCATCCAGCTCCGCCGGTGAATGCTCGATCCCCGACAGGATAAAATGAGTGCCGATCAACGGCGCCACCACCGCGCCCAGTCCGTTAAAAGATTGAGCAAAATTCAGCCGCTGCTCCGAATGTTCCGGCGGCCCCATCACGGCGGCATAAGGATTCGCAACCGTCTCCAGGAAAGTAGCCCCGCTGGCCGCCACGAACAACGCCACTAAAAAAAAGATGAAATTCCGCTCACTGGCCGCCGGGAAAAACAGCAAAGCCCCCAGTGCAAAAAGGAAAAGGCCAAACAAAATACCCTTCTTATACCCAAATCGATGCGAGAACAGCCCCGCAGGGATCGCAATAACAAAATAGCCGAAATAGACCGCGAAATCGATGAGGGACGACTGGGTATCGCTCAGCTGGCAGACCTTCTTCAGGTGCGGAATCAATATCCCATTGATATTGTGAAGGAAAGCCCATAAAAAGAAGAGCGTACAAACCAGAATAAAGGGGAATAAGAATTTGTTCTTTGGCATGTCTGATAATTCGTATGGTTAAGCAACGATTATCAAAGAAAGCACATTTCTCCCGAGGAAATTCGCCAAATGTTATCTGACTATTAAGTTATTTTAACATAAAGGAGCCAAAATTAGGGAAAATGATGAATATATTAAAAGAAACCCAATTCCAGCTTGGCTTCTTCCGTCATCATCTCTTTCGTCCAGGGCGGATCGAAAGTAAGTTGTACATGACAATCCATGATGCCTTCGATCTCTTCCACCTTCATCTGTACATCGTGAACGATCTCGCCCGCCGCCGGACAGGCAGGCGCCGTCAGCGTCATGGTAATCTTGACCTTGCCATTGTCCTCCGTCTTTACTTCGTACACCAGCCCCAGGTCAAAAATATTGACCGGGATCTCCGGGTCGAAGACAGTCCGCAACGCAGCTTCTATCTTGTCGCGCATATTCAGCTCCTCAGCACCGCCCGACCCCGATCCGCTCACATTCTCGCCTGTTATATCCGTTACGCTCATGACTTTGATTGAAGGGATTTTGCCTGGTAAGCCAGGGCATATAATTTAATTTGCTTGAGCATCGACAGAAGTCCGTTGGACCGCGTCGAAGACAGATGGTTGCGAAGGCCGATAGCATCGATAAAATAGATTTCCGCCCCCGTGATCTCCCCGGGCGTATGACCAGACAACACCTGGATGACCATACTCACCAACCCTTTGGTAATCGCCGCGTCACTGTCAGCCGTAAAATACAATTGGCCATCCCTGTACTCGGCATGCAGCCACACTTTGGACTGACATCCCTTGATCAGGTTATCTTCCGTCTTATATTGGGGATCGATCATAGGCAGTTCCTTGCCCATTTGGATAATATGCTCGTATTTATCCATCCAGTCGCCGAATACCTCGAAGTCGTCGATGATCTCGTCCTGTGTTTCCTGAATAGTCATATTTTAACCTAAAAGCGTCATCGCCTTCCTTATCCCCGCCGCCAGCCGGTCCATTTCAGCCGGGGTATTATACACGGCCAGCGAAGCCCGCACCGTACCGGGGATGCAATAGCGGTCCATAATGGGTTGTGCGCAGTGGTGCCCCGTCCGCACCGCAATACCCTGCTGGTCCAGGATCTCGCCCATGTCGAAAGGATGGATATCACCGACCAGGAAAGAGATGACCCCGGCACGGTGCCCCGCATCCATATTCCCGATCAACCGGAACCCCTTGATTTCCCGGAGTACGTCCAATGCATAAGTCATCAATTCGTGCTCGGCGTGTTGAATATTGTCAAGTCCCAACTCCTGTACATATCGAACAGCTGCGCCCAGCCCGATCATCCCCGCCATATCGGGCGTACCCGCCTCGAACTTAAAGGGCAGATCGTTATAAGTCGTCTTTTCGAAAGTCACCGTCTTGATCATTTCCCCACCACCCTGGTAGGGCGGCAGTTGATTCAGCCATTCCTCTTTGCCATACAGGATGCCGATGCCCGTGGGACCATATAATTTATGGCTCGAAAAAGCCAGGAAATCCACGTCCAGGTCCTGCACATCCACTTCCATATGCTGTATCGCCTGCGCCGCATCCAGCAAAACGGGTATCCCATGCCGGTGAGCGGCCGCGATGATCTCTTTAGCCGGATTGATACTGCCCAACGCATTACTGACGTAATTGAACGCCACCAGTTTCACGCCATCTTTCAATAGCTGATCGAGCCCGTCCAATATCAGCTGGCCATTCTCATCGATAGGAATGACTTTCAACGTGGCCTTCTTTTCTTCGCAGATCATCTGCCAGGGTACGATGTTCGAGTGATGCTCCAGCCCCGAGATCAGGATGCTGTCGCCTTCCTGCAGGAATTTCTTCCCGAAACAGGCGGCAATGAGATTGATGCTTTCCGTAGTGCCGCGGGTAAAGATCACCTCGTATGCATGCCGGGCATTGATAAAATCGGCTACAGTGACACGGGAGGCCTCACAGGCATCAGTAGCCCGCTGGCTCAGGTAATGCACGCCACGATGGACATTGCTGTTGATCGTCCTGTAGTAATCGTCCATGGCCTTCAGCACAGCCAATGGTTTCTGCGTCGTCGCCGCATTGTCCAGATATACCAGGGGATAGCCGTACACCGTCGTCTCCAGGATAGGAAATTCCTTCCGGATAGCGTTAATATCCAACCGCTGGCTCTCTCCTATAGTCGCTGTATCATACATGTGTTAAAGGAATATGTTGGCTGATCAGCTGATTGATATGCGCCTCTACAGCCGGGTCCTTGATCTTTTCAGTCACATCAAAAGCGAAGGCATTGATCAACAACCCTTTTGCCATGTCCTCGCTGATCCCCCGGGCCCGCAGATAGAAAAGGGCCTCTTCGCTGAACTGGCCTACCGTACTGCCATGGCTGCATTTGACATCATCGGCAAAAATCTCCAGCTCCGGCTTGGAATCGATCG
>Ga0302325_10002248_pt1 | contig 47149 bp, 47 predicted proteins | sample Palsa_T0_2_FD_201948 | JGI IMG/M metagenome (GOLD analysis project Ga0302325, IMG submission 201948) | Peat permafrost microbial communities from Stordalen Mire near Abisko, Sweden - Palsa_T0_2 | ecosystem: Environmental > Terrestrial > Soil > Palsa > Peat permafrost | place: Sweden: Abisko...
TGATTTGGAGGCCTATGTGACCTGCGCCCAGGCAGCCAAGGATGCCGGGCTGCCCCTGGTGATCGGCCTGGAGGTCGACTACTACGAGGGCCAGATGGACACGGTGGCGGAACTGTTGGCGGGCTATCCCTTCGACGTCCTGCTCGGGTCAGTGCACTGGCTGGGGTGTTGGCGCTTCGACGACATGGACGTGCCGGTGCAGATGGCCGAATGGTCCGCCCGCCAGGTCGATGCGTGTTGGGAGACCTACACGCTGGCGTTAGAGGATCTGGCGGCGTCGGGAGCCTGCGATGTCCTGGCCCACCCTGACCTCATAAAGGTGGCGGGGTACATCCCCGATGCCCCCCAGGAGTGGTGGGACCGGATGGCCGAGGCGGCCGCCTCCTCGGGTATGGCGGCCGAGGTCTCCTCGGCCGGATGGCGCAAGCCGGTGGGTGAGCAGTACCCGGCCGTGCCCCTATTGGAGCGGTTCGCCGCGCACGGGGTGCCTCTGACTACCGCCTCGGATGCCCACCGGTTGGAGCAGGTGGCCGACCGGGCTGACTCGCTGCGCTCCATTCTGTCGACCGCCGGGGTTGCCACACTGCAGGGCTATCGAGCACGCCAGCCGTATGAGGTGACAGTGGGATCGCCCCCTCCGGGCCAGGACGAAGAGGGCTAGCCATGCCGACTCCGGCCGAGCTGGCCCAATCGCACACCGCACTGGCTCCCGAGGAGTTGGGGCACCTGCAACGGCTGCTCGGGAGCTGGAGCGTGCTGGCCGACCTCTCATTTTCGGACCTGCTCCTGCTGGTGCCGGTCACCGAGAGCGAACTGCATCACCTCGGCGACGATCCCGAGCTGGTGGTGCTGGGACAGATGCGACCCAACAACCGCCCCACCCTGGTGGACCAGGACCTGGTGGGGACCACGGTGAACGAGTCGACCTGGGTGCTCACCGCGGGTTGCCTGCACACAGGAGAGATCGTGCGCGGCAATATCCACCACCCCATTTTGGGGGAGCAGGTTCCGGTGGAGAACATTCCGGTCCGCTTCGATCAGAAGGTGATCGCTGTCCTGTTGCGGGTCTCGCTCGCTCCGCTCAAAGGCCCGACGAGCATGTACGAGCGGACCTATCTCGACGTGTTCGAGCGCCTGGCTGACATGGTGGCCCAGTCCGCCTTTCCGTTTCCCGACGAGGACGTGGGCACGGAGGAGGCCCCGCGGGTGGGCGACGGTGTGGTGGTGGTGGACGCAGACGGCCGAGTGGAGTTCGCCTCGCCCAACGCCATGAACGCCTTCCACCGCATGGGGATCTACGCCCCACCCGAGGGCCGGCGCTTCGGTGACCTGGACGTGGAGGAATCGGCGGTGGAGTGGGCGCTGGCCACCGGCCGACCGGTGGTGGAGGAAGTTGAGCGACGTCCCGACGTCATTGTGTTGGTGCACTGCATCCCGCTGCTCTCCCATGGCGTGGTCACCGGGGTGATGATCCTGTTGCGTGACGTCACCGATGTGCGGCGCCTCGACCGGCTCCTGCTCTCCAAGGACGCCGCCATTCGTGAAGTGCACCACAGGGTCAAGAACAACCTGCAGACCATCTCCTCATTGTTGAGCCTGCAGGCCCGACGGGTCAGTGAGCGAGCCGCCCGCGTGGCCCTCTATGAAGCCGAACGACGGGTGCGCTCCATCGCACTGGTGCATGAGATCCTCTCCCGCGATCCGAGCGACCAGGTACCCTTTGCCGAAATTGTGGTGTCGCTGGTGCAGATGGCCGAGGACTCGGTTGTCTCATCACAACCGATTGTGATCACCACCAACGGTGATCTCGGTGAGGTGACGGCCGATGTGGCGACCCCGCTGGCCGTGACGGTGGCCGAGCTCCTCCAGAACGCCGTGGAACACGCCTTCGACCCCGAGGCGGCGGGCGGTCAGGACGGGGCGGCCGGGCTGGAGGGGGCGGGAGGGGCCGCCGGTTACGCCCCGGTGGGTCATGTCGATGTGACGTTGACCAACGACGGGTCGGAGCTCACGGTGACCGTGCGGGACGACGGTCGCGGTCTGCCCGAAGGCTTCGACATTGAAAAGACGACCAGCCTGGGCCTCTCCATTGTGCGGGATCTGGTGGTCAGCCAATTGGAAGGTCGTATCGCCATGTCAGCGGTGTCGCAGGCGAAGGGTGGTGGGACGCAGGTGACGATTTCGGTCCCGGTACGGGCCCCCCGGTGAGGGCTCGGTTGCCTCAGAAGGTTCGCTGGGAACGGCGGGCGGCCAACCAGGCCTTGCGCAGTTTGCGACGCTCCTCCTCAGAGGTGCCGCCCCACACGCCGGACTCCTGGTTGGTGGCCAGGGCGAAGTCCAGGCAAGGCTCGAGTGCCTCACACGAACGGCACACACTTTTGGCGGCGTCGATCTGGTCGACAGCCGGACCAGTGGTGCCAACGGGGAAAAATAGGTCTGGTTCGGTATTCCGACAAGCTGCTGCACGACGCCAGTCGTGCGCATCCCAGTCGACCGTCCGGTTCCACATGAGAGCCATTGGGAGAGCCTCCACCCATCTTTGTGATCCTTTTCACATGTTCGAACCCAGATCGGTGTCCGTCATGGAGAAGGGATTGACGAGAAGAGGGTAATAGGTCATCACAGTGCTGGCAAGGGCTTTTGTGATTTTTTGCACGAGGAGGACAAAGATGGCTTCTGACCAGGGAAAAGTTCCCGCATGACGGCAGTATTCGCCCACCGGGGATGTACGGAGGGTTTCACTGAGAACACCTTGGGAGCGTTCGCGGAAGCACGCCGTCTCGGAGCCGACGGGGTAGAGCTCGACGTCCGGCTCACGGCCGATGGGGCCCTGGCCATCCATCACAATGCCGAGGTGGAAGACCTCGGTCCCATCGCCAATTTGTCCGTACGCGAGCTCCCGGCCCACATTCCCTTGCTGGCTGAAGTCCTGGCCGTCTGTGGGGGCATGGTGGTCAATGTCGAAATCAAAAATTCTCCCGAAGATCCCGGACACGACCCGGCCGAATCGGTCGCCGCTCTCACTGCAGCCGCCATTGCGGAGGCCGGATGGACCGACCAGGTGATTGTCTCGTCGTTCCAGGTCAGCACCCTGCGGGCCGTCCAGCTGGCTGATAGCGGGCTGGCCTTGGGGGCGCTCTGGCCATTTCTGACCGACACCGTTCCGGCGCTGGAGGCGGCCACCGAGTCGGGCTGGCGGTCCATCCACCCCTTTGTGACTGAGGTCAGCACAACCCTGGTTGAAGCAGCCCATGCCGCCGGTCTGGCCGTCAATGCCTGGACGGTCAACGCCGCGCACGATCTGACGGCTTTCGTGGAGATGGGGGTGGACGCCGTCATCACTGATCGCCTGAACGAAGCCATCGCCATTGCCCGGCACTCCTGAGGGCCACGGGCCGATGCCGGCACGTCTGGGCGGTCAGTGGGCGGCAGACTCGCCGTCGACCGTATGACCTCTCATGAATTGCCCGGTGGGGGCACCGAATGGCGAGGGACCGCCCAGTTCGTCAAAGATGGTCGGCCATGAACATCGTCGTCTGTGTGAAACAGATCCCCGATCCGGCGGCTCCGGCTGCCCTCGATCCCGCCACCAACACCCTTGTCCGCACCGGAAAACTCATTATGGATGACTCCGACAACTACGGGGTCGAGATGGCCTTGCAGCTGGCCGGTGGAGATGGGGACACCGTCACCCTGGTCTCCATGGCGCCGGGGGGCGAGACCTCGGGTCTGCGGACCGGACTGGCCATGGGTGCCGCCAACGCCATCCTGATCAGCGATGACGCATTGGCCGGGAGCGACGCCCTGGGCACGGCCAAGGTGCTGGCCGCCGCCATTGCCCGGGCCAACCCCGATCTGATCGTCATGGCCACCGAATCGTCCGACGGGTACACCGGCACCCTGCCGGTGCAGGTGGCCGAACTGATGGGTCTGCCTTCGGTGACCTTCGCCAAGTCCATCGCCATTGATGGCAGCTCGGTCAGGGTGGAGCGCCAGACCGAGGCGGGCTTCGACGAGGTCGTCTGCCCGATGCCGGCCGTGGTCACCGTCACCGCTGGGGTGGTGGAGCCCCGATACCCTTCGTTCAAGGGGATCATGGCGGCCAAGTCCAAGCCGGTCGACAACGTGACCGTGGCCGACCTGGGCATCGACGCATCACAGGTCGGCGCTGCCGGCAGTGGTCAGGAGATCACCGATGTGTCGGAAGCCGAGTCGCGGGGCTCCGGTGAGATCGTGGTGGACGAAGGTGACGGCGCCCAGCGCGTTGTGGCCTTCCTTGAGCAGCTGAAGGTGATCTGAGATGGCGATCGACAAGGTATGGGTTCTGGCCGAAGCGGGCGACGCCGGCCCGACACCGGTCACACTTGAACTGCTGACAGAGGCCCGCTCGGTGGCCGGCACGGTCGAGGCCGTGGCCTGGGGCGACCAGACGGCATCTCTGGCCGGCGCTCTCGGTGAGTACGGGGCCACCACGGTCTACGACGTGGGTGACCTGGGCGGCGCCCTCCCTGGCGTGCCGGTGGCGGCAGCCATGGCCGCACTGATTTCCCGAGGCAATGCGCCCGATGCCATTTTGATTCCGGCGACCTATGACGGGCGTGATGTGGCGGGCCGTTTGTCGGTCAAGTTGGATCGTCCGGTCCTGACCAACGTGACCGGTCTGGTGGCGGGGGACAGCTTGTCCAGCCAGCACCCGCTCTTCGGCGGCAGTCACACGGTGACGGCGAAGTTCACCGGAGCAGGTCCGGGGATCTTCGTCATCCGGGCCAAGTCGTTCGCGGCGGAGTCCGCCGGTGGCGGCGCGGCAGCTGTGGTGGCGACGCCGGTGCCCGAGTCCGGGGCTTCCAATGCGGCCAAAATTGTGGAGCGGCACGTCGAGGAGCGATCCGGGCCCAAGCTTGACGAGGCCGCCGTGGTGGTTTCGGGCGGACGGGGCCTCGGGGAGGCTGCCAACTACGCGTTGATTGAGGAGCTGGCCAAACTACTCAAGGGTGCCGCGGGGGCCAGCCGGGCCATTGTCGATGCCGGTTGGGTGCCGTACTCCCACCAGGTCGGCCAGACCGGAAAGACGGTTAAGCCGACCGTCTATGTCGCCTGCGGAATTTCCGGGGCGACGCAACACCTGGTGGGCATGAAGGGTTCGAAGAACATCATCGCCATCAACAAGGATCAGGAAGCCCCGATCTTCACCGTGGCCGATCTGGGCATTGTGGGCGACGTGCACAAGGTGCTGCCGGCGCTGATTGAGGCTCTCAAAGCCAAGGGATAACCGAACCGCCTTGCCGGCGCGTTGAGGACCTGAACCGGTTACCCGACGGGGCCATGGCCGAGTGAGGTCATAGGACGGCAGTACATTCGGCGCAGTCACCTGATTTCGCGCCATGCTCTTTCCTACCTTCGACTTCGCCATCTTTTTTGCCATCGCCTTTAGCGTGAATTGGCTCCTCAACCCTCACCCGGGGTTGTGGAAGCTGTCGATGATCGGGCTCAGTTACTTCTTCTACGGCTGGGTGGGCTGGAGTTACTGCCTCCTCCTGTTGGCCACCACGGTCATCGCCCATGTTGGAGGGGTGGCCATCAATGCGTCTCGGACCGAACGGTCCCGCCGCGTGATCATGGGGTTCTCGTGTGGTGCGCTGCTCGCTCTCCTCGGGTGGTTCAAGTACTACGGCTTTGTCTCGGTGAACCTCGACAACGTGTCCCATGCCCTCGGACTGGGGCGGCTGATGCCGTTATTGCAGGTCGGGCTGCCCATCGCCATCTCCTTCTTCACCTTCATGGCCCTGAGCTATGTGATCGATATCTACCGTCGCCAGCTGGAGCCGGCCCGCCCGCTTGACCTGGCGCTCTACCTTTCGTTCTTCCCCCACCTGCTGGCCGGCCCCATTGTGCGAGGCCACGAGCTTCTGCCGCAGCTCCGTCGCCGACGCGATCCGAACGCGGTCGACTACTCGCGGGCGCTCTGGCTGATTATGGGCGGGCTCTTCAAGAAGGTGGTGATCTCCTCGTACGTCGCCAGTGCCATCGTCACGCCCGTCTTCACCGCGCCGGCCCAGCATTCGGCCGCCGAGTCACTGTTCGCAGCGTGGGGCTACGCCGTACAGATCTACTGCGACTTCAGCGGGTACACCGACATAGCCATCGGTCTGGCACTGTTGCTGGGAATCCGGTTCCCCATCAACTTCGACGCCCCCTATTCGGCGCGCAACCTGCAGGACTTCTGGCGGCGCTGGCATATCACCCTGTCCCGCTGGTTGCGCGACTACCTCTACATACCCCTGGGCGGCAACAGCGGCTCCGAGAGCAGGACGGTCCGCAACATCATCCTCACGATGCTGTTGGGGGGTCTCTGGCACGGAGCCGCCTGGACCTTTGTTTTTTGGGGCGGTCTGCACGGCGTCGGACAGGCGGTGGGGCACGTCCGTCGCAGCAGCCGGGTGCGTCGCGGCCTGCCGGCCGTGGCCGAGGGTCCGGTGCGGATTTGGGTCCAACGCTTCTTGACGTTCCAGTTCGTCTGTCTCGGATGGGTGTTCTTCAATTCCAGCGGGATCTCCGAAGCGTTCGCGGTGCTCGGACGGATGCTGAACGGCTGGGGAAGGCCTTCGCCGCTGGTCACGCCCTTGCTCGTTCTCGTCGTGCTGGGCACCCTGGCGGTCCAGTACATCCCTTCACTGAGCGTGTCCAGGTTGCAGGCGACATTTTCCCGACAGCATGCTGCGCTACAGATAGGTGTGCTCGCCTTCATCCTGCTCGGCATCACAACCTTCGGTCCGGCTGGTGTGGCGCCGTTCATCTACTACCGGTTCTGATGATTCCCGACCCCCCACTGCACCGGGAATTCCTTCCCCAGTCGCCGGAGGACACCAGAGTCCGCGGCTCTTGGAGGCGCGTGCTCTTCGTGTGCGTCATGGCGTTCCTGGTCTGGATGCTCCTTTTCGCTCCCACCCTGCAGCACAATGCGCAGGTCTCGCCGGTGGGCACGCGCCGCACTGTCGCCCTTGACCTTCTGGGGCCGCTGGCCGCCACCAGCCGCGGACTCCAACTCTCACGCATCGTCTCGATCACCGACTCGGCGACCGGGCGCACTGGCAACCGGCCGGGCTATGGCGAGGGTTTGGTCGTGGTAGGTCCTCGCCATCATCAAGGGCATCCATCGCATACCGGACCACCTCACCCCGGAACAACGCCCACCACGGTGGCCGTCATGACGCAGCCCAGCGCCGCCCATCCGCTGCGCGTGCTCATTGTGGGGGACTCACTCGGGTTGGACCTGGGTGGCCCGTTGCAGAACGACCTGGCCAACACGGGCGTCGTGCAAGCCACTCTGGATGGGAGGGAGAGCACGGGACTCACGCGGCCCGACTACTTCAACTGGCCGGCGGAGCTGCAGTCCGACATTCACACGGCCCAGCCCCAGGTGGTGGTGATCATGATGGGAGCCAACGACCCCCAAGATTTCCCGGGACCACCGGACATTCCCTACACCTCGCCCAAGTGGAATGTCATGTATGCCGCCCGGGTGGCTGCGTTCATGCAGATTGCCGGAAGTGGCGGGGCGACGGTGATATGGGTCGGGATGCCCCCCATGCAAAACGCAGCGCTCTCAGCCAAAATGTCCGACGTTGACGCCGTGGACCAGCAACAAGCCGTGCTCCAGAAGCCGCCGGTGAACTACATCAGTTGCTGGACTCTGATCGGGACCGCCCAGGGGACCTACACACCCTTCATCACCAACGCATCGGGTCAGGTGGTCAACGTCCGCACCCCGGACGGAATACACCTGACCCCGGCTGGCGGCGAGGTCCTTTCCCAGAGGGTGCTGGACTTTCTGCGGGGCAACTTGCACTACGTCCTGCCGTAGCTATTCAGACGAACTGGTGGAGGATACCGGGACGGCGCGATCGCTCCCCGATGGCTTGTTGGTGTCCTCATCCCGCCACGGGCGCGCCACGGCGAGCCAGCCGACCGCGGCCGCCAGGAGGATGGCGCACAAAATCCATCCGAGAGCGGTGGTGCCCACGCCCACGTATTTCAAGCCTGATGCGAAAATGACAAACGTGATGACGGGGCGGATGTACCGGTCCGGTGCCCGAGAGGAGAAGAAGGCACCAATGAGGACTGCGGGCACACTCCCGATGATGATCGACGTCGTCACAGAAAACTCCACATGCCCGAAGGCGAGCGCGCCGAGTGCGGCGGCCAGGGTGAGCGGCACCGCCTGGGTGAGATCGGTCCCGACCAGCTGGTTGGCGCCCAGCATGGGGTAGAGAAAGAGCAGCATGACGATCATCAGGGAGCCCGAGCCCACCGAAGTCATCCCGACCACGAAGCCACCGATCATGCCGATGGCGATGGTCCGGACGGGCTTGACCTCCAGGTCGTGCACCACGAGTTGGCGGGACTGACCCAAGCGCCGGTCGAGGAGATATCGCACCACCATGGCGAGCGCCCCGACCAGGAGGGCGGCGCCCAGAATTTTCTCCACGTTGCTCTGCGCCGAGGTCGAGTTGCCCAATTCGTGCAACACATAGGCCCCGAGGAAGGCCATGGGCACAGACCCGGTCACCATCCAACCGACGAGGCGGAAATTGACCGTGCGCTTGGCCATGTGGACGGCGGCCCCGAACGGTCGCATCAGAACGGCAGCCACCAGGTCGCTCGAGATTGCCGTCGACGGCTTGATCCCGAAGAGGAGGATCAGCATCGGCGTCATCAGAGCGCCACCTCCAGCGCCGGTGACGCCGACCAGGAAGCCGACCACTGCGCTGCCCAAAACGATGTAGGGATCAATATGCATTGCCAACCTTTCGCTTCCCTACCTCTACCACGTTAGACCAAAGGCCATGGGTACGGCGGCCAGCCGCCATCATCGACCAGCTCGGGCAGGGCCTGCAGATGCAGGAGCCACGAGACGCGATCTCCCAGTGCAGCCACCTCGGCTGGCGTGAGCAGCCCACAGAGCGGTGCTGGAACCTCGTCCCGGGCGAACCGCTCCAGGGTGGCCAGGTCGTCCGGGTGCAGCGGGCAGCCGCCAAAGTCCCAGATGACGGTGCGGAGCTTGTTGTCCTCGTTGAAGCAGAGTCCGTTGTCGATGGCCCATAGGCGGTTCTCCGCCAGGAGGACGTGACCACTTTTGCGGTCGGCGTTGTTGGCCACAACGTCGAACGCGCACAGACGCATCAGGGTCGGATGCCACTGTGGATCATCTCGCAGCGTGAAGTAGTGCGAGGTGCCGTCCTCGGGTACGAATCGTTGCACCGAGCCCTGACCGAACGGACCGTCGGGTCGCACGAACGTCTCGGGGACCAGACCCCAACCGAGACTCTCTGAAAGGGCATAGGCCGCCACTTCCCGACGGAAGAGCCCTCCGGGGAAGTCCCACAAGGGGCGCTCCCCCGTCAGGGGTTTGTAGACGGCCATGATCTCGTCGCCCTCAAGCGTGCAGGTGACCAGAAGGGTGGCATTGGAACTGCCGGCAATCCTGCCGTGCACTTCCATTTCGCCTTCGGTGAGGATGCGCGCGATGGCCTCGTCGCTCACCGGGAATCAGGTCACCGGTGGCCGATGCCCATTGGTGCGCGGGCAGTCGTGACCCGAAGGATCCAATGGGAGCCCACAGAGCGGGCAGGGGGGTCGTCCGGACTCGACCAGCCGGGTGGCGTGAATGGCGAAGGCGGCCGCCTGCTCACGGGTGAGCGCGATACGCAGCACGTGGCCGCTCTCGGTCTCATCGACCTCATCGTCGACGTCGGCCTCGCCGATCTCTTCGAGCACCACCACCACACGGTCGAGCTCCTCGTCGTAGGAGACCCCGATGGTGCCCACCACCCACTCGGGCTCGTCGGCCCCATCGAAGCTCAGATCGTCGGGAAGATGGCCGGGTCGACCCAGTTCCTTCACGATCCGGCCCAGGTAGCTGGCCAGGACCGACACCTGTTGTTTCTCGACTTTGACTGTCGTCTCGGTGAGTCCTTGGCGGCAATAGAAGAGGAAGAGGCGATTCCCCACCTCGCCGATGACGCCGACCGTGCAATGGTCGGGTGCGTCGTAATCGACCTCGTCGGTCACGAGAGCACCAACTCGTTGAGGGAACCAGTCGTATTCACAGCAAGCACGGCCGGGCCACCAGCGGTGAACAGCAGGGCGGAAATGGAGCACGGTGAGATCACCAGGCGCTGCATCAGGTCAAGTGGAATACCGGCTGCCGCCGCCACCACAGCCTTAATGGGGTCGGCATGGGACACGGCCACAATGGTCTCACCAGGGTGGAGGGCCACCAGAGACAAGACGGCATCCATGCTGCGGAGCGACATTTCGGCGAACGACTCACCACCGGGGAAGCGGAACCCACTGGGCCAGCGATGCACGGTCGGCCACTCTTTGGTCTTGTACAGCCTGGCCAGCGACTTCTCGGTCCATTCCCCGACATCGGCTTCGATCAACCCCGGTGCCGTCCGCACCCGCAGCTTGAGTGCCGAGGCGATGGGGGCCGCCGTCTCTCGTGTGCGTTCGAGCGGTGACGAATAAATTGCGGTCGGGCGCTTATCCATGGCCGAGATCCGCTCGGCCGCCACGTCAGCCTGGGCCCTTCCCTTGTCAGCCAGATGAAGGCCCGGAGCCCTCCCTGGAAGCATTTTGCCTGTCGTCGGGGTGGCCCCATGGCGCACCAGGAGGACAACGGTCGGGGCAGGGTTCGCCTTGCCAGTACGGCCTTTGCGGCCAGCAGCCGGGCGTGAGGGAGTGGGACGGGCGGAAACGGGCACGAGATCCCATCGTAGGCTCTGCAGCGTGCCGTCATCCCGTACGCGCGCCGATGCACTGCGCGTGCTGCATACCGAGGTGTCGAACTGTCGGCGCTGCCCCCGATTGGTGGAATGGCGCGAACGGGTGGTCCGGGAGCCACGGGCTTCCTTCGCCGGCGAGACGTATTGGGGCCGACCGGTTCCCGGCTTCGGTGATCCGCACGCTGCGCTGGTCATTGTCGGTCTGGCTCCGGCGGCCCATGGCGCGAATCGGACCGGTCGCATGTTCACCGGCGACCGGTCCGGGGACTGGCTCTTCGCCGCGCTGCATCGGGCCGGCTACGCCTCGCAACCCACCAGCACTTCTCCAGATGACGGGCTCGTGTTGCACGGCGCCTACATCACGGCGGCCGTGCATTGCGCGCCTCCGGGCAACAAACCCGACCCGGGTGAGTGTGCCGCCTGCGCGCCCTACCTGGCGCGGGAGCTTGAGCTCCTCGGCGATGTGGGAGTTCTGGTGGCACTTGGACAGATCGCATGTCGCGCCGTCGCCGGGATGTACGGCCTACGGCCTCAGCCGAAGTTCGGTCATTTGGCCGAGCACGAGCTGCCCGACGGCCGCACACTGCTGTGCTCGTATCACCCGAGCCAGCAGAACACCTTCACGGGCGTGTTGACCCAACCGATGTTCGATGCTGTGTTCGCCCGGGCCCGGGAAATCGGGGGTCAGGAGCCCAGAGCCCAGAGCAGGCGGTAGAAGCGGATGCGCTCGGGGTCGGGCGCAATGCCGTAACTCTCGTAGAAGAGCGCTTCGAACTCGGGGCCGAAACTCCATCCCGTGCTCCAGCTCCCGATGGCGATGTCACGCCAACGGTCGGCCACACCCAACTCGCCCAGGTCGACATAACCGGTGACCCGACCATCGCAAAGCAATGTGTTCGGCGGGCAGTAGTCACCGTGACACACCACGAGATCCTCGGTGGCCGGAGCACATTCGTGCAGCATCGTGAGTGCGGCGTCCAAGGTGAGGTGGGCGAACTCATGCTCGAACTCACGCGTCGGACGTATGAGACCGGTATCGACGCGGTGATGGATGTGCTCCATTGCCGCGTCGAGAGCAAAGCGGAACGGGCACAACGTTTCGTCAACGCTCCGGTGGAAGGCCGCCAGACCCTTCCCGAAGGCACTGACCAGTGCGGGAAGATCGCCGCGCCACTCTGGGTCCATGCCGTCTCGGCCGGGCATGCCCTCGGTGATGAGCACGGTGCAGTCATCGAATCGATCCACGGTGACGACGCTGGGTACCGGCAGGAAGGCAGCCGCCCATCTCATGCGTTCCGCCTCGCCTTCCAGGGTGGGATAGCTGTCTTCCAGGTCGATTTTGGCGAACCGCACCCTCCCATCGGGATGGGTCAGGCGCCAGGTGGAGAGGCGGGGAAAGGCGGCGTAGGCCAAGGTGGGCGTCCACTCCGGAGCGAGGATCGCCAGTTCCGGTGGGGGCTCGGACGGTGGCACAGGGGGAACGGTAGAGGAATCGCCGGTCGGCACGGGCTACCGTCACACAAAGCCACGGGGAGGGACGGGTGAGCCAGGAGAGCAGCGCCACGCCGGACGATGTGACACCGTGCGATGCGGCGGACATCGGCGCCTGGGACGACGCCACTGACGTCGTGGTGGTGGGATTTGGCGCTGCCGGTTCCGCCGCCGCCTTTACGGCCGCCGAAGCGGGGGCGCAGGTCCTGGTGACCGAACGGACCTCTGGATCGGGCGGAGCCGCCGCCCTGGCTGAAGGCATCGTCTACCTGGGTGGCGGCACCCCGATTCAGCAAGCCTGTGGATTCCCCGACACCACCGACGCCATGTATCGCTACATGATGGCGGCCTGCGGACCCGACCCGGACGAGGTCAAGATCGCCCGCTACTGCGCCGAGAGCTTGGGCCATTTCGACTGGTTGGTGGCTCGTGGAGTTCCCTTCGACCCGGCATTCTGCGCCGACACCTCCATGGCGCCCGACGGCACCGAAGGACTCGTCTATTCCGGCGGTGAGGATGCCTATCCTTTCGACGAGATCGCCCCGCCGGCTCCGCGCGGGCATCTGGCCAAGACGAAACGTTCCACCGGGTGGTTGCTCATGCAACATCTGGCCGCGGCGGCCGAAGGCGCCGGGGCTGCCGTCTCGCTTGACACGCGGATTGATCGCCTGGTGGTGGACGACGGGCGGGTCGTCGGCGTGCAGGGCCAACGGTTCGGTGAAACGGTGTCGATACAGGCGCGGCGCGGCGTGGTCCTCACCGCCGGGGGCTTCATCTTCAACGATGACATGCTGCGCCAGTACTGCCCGCCGTTGGTGCGCGGCACCTTCAAAGTGGGAACCGAAGGTGATGACGGGCGGGGCATACGGATGGCTCAGGCCATCGGCGCGTCGGTCCGCAACATGTACGCCGGTGAGGTGTCGTTGCCCATCACCCCGCCGCGCTCTCTGATTCACGGGATCCTGGTCAACCGGCAGGGGCAACGCTTCATTAACGAGGACACCTACATGGGCCGGGTGGGCCAGCGCTCGCTGTATGACCAGGACGGCGAGGTGTACCTGATCGTCGACGAGGCGTCCTATGCGGTCAATTGGATGGGTCTGGCCGCTACCTGGGTCTGTGAGACACCAGCCCAACTCGAGTCCGAAATTGGACTGCCGGCCGGATCGTTGCAGGCCACGGTGGCGCTCTACAACCAACACGCCGAATCGGGAATGGACCCGGTGTTCCACAAAGGAGCGCCCTGGGTGCGTCCACTGGTGCCGCCCCTCGGAGCGTTCGACCTGCGCGTCGGTCCGGCCCCCTACGCGCCGTTCACGCTGGGCGGGTTGGAAACCTCCGTCGAAGGGGAGGTGCGCGACCTGATGGGCGATCCCATTCCCGGCTTGTTCGCGGCCGGGCGTACCACCGCTGGCGTCTGTGCATTCGGCTACGCCAGCGGCCTCTCAATCGGGGATAGCACCATGTTCGGGCGCTTCGCCGGAGCGCGCGCAGCCGCCGGCTGAGGCCTACTGGCGCAATTGGGCGTACTCAATGACGCGAGTCATGACCGCATCGCTGGCCTTCCGCACCGAGCCGGCGTCGAAGGGAGGTTGGGGGTCGTACTCAATCATCAGTTGGGCCGCTTCGGCGGCGGTCCGGTCGTAGAGGAGCTCCACCAGGCGCAGGGCCATGTCGATCCCGCTGGAGACACCGGCGGCCGTGATGATGCGATGGTCCAGGTGCTCCACCACCCGTTGCGCCGTGGCGATGGCCCCGTGGGCTTCCAGTTCGGGGTAGCAGGCCCAGTGGGTGGTGGCGCTGAGGTCCTTGAGGAGTCCGGCCGCACCCAGAACCAATGATCCGGTGCAGACCGAAGTGGTGAACCTGGTGGTGGAATGGGCGTGGCGCACCCACTCAAGGACCCCCTCATCCAATTGAAGCGGGCGGGTGCCGACACCACCGGGGAAGACGATGATGTCGGGTTCGGCCACTTCGTCGAACGTGGCGTCCGCCGTCAGGCCCAACATGCCGTTTTCGCTGCGGTACTCACCGCGGTGTTGGCCGATGAACGTGACGTCCACCGACGGGATGCGTTGGAGCACTTCATAAGGCCCCACGCCATCGAGCGCAGTGAACTTGGGAAACAGCGGTATGGCAACCTGCAGACTTTCCGTCATGCGGACGTCCTTTCTTGCGCGTGGGTGCGGAAACGTCGGCGATACGAATCTGGGGCCACATTGAGCCGGCGTTGGAAGACCCGGCGCAAGGTCTCAGCCGAGCCGAATCCGCAGCGCTCGGCAATGATGTCGAGCGTGTCGTTGGTGGTTTCGAGATCAGCTCGGGCGGCTTCGGTGCGGACGCGCTCGACAAAGCGACTCGGGCTCTCTCCGACTTCGTTGGTGAACACCCGGGAGAAGTGGCGGACGCTCATCGCGGCGGCTTTGGCCAGGTCCGGGAGGCGGTGCTGGTTGCCCGGAGCCGCCTCGACCAACGACTGCACGGCGCGGACAGTGGAACGTTCGGCCCGTGGGATCCACACCGGCGAGGCGAATTGGGATTGGCCCCCGGGTCGATGGAGGAACATCACCAACCACCGGGCCACGGTCTGAGCCACTTCGACGCCGAGGTCCTCCTCAACCAGGGCCAGTGCCAAATCGATCCCAGCCGTCACGCCGGCGCTGGACCAAACCTCACCGTGGTGGATGTAGATGGGATCGGCATCGACCGTGAGCGCGGGGTAATCCGCTTGCAACCGCTCGGCACTGGCCCAGTGCGTGGTGACCCGCCGGTCATTGAGCAGACCGGCTTCGGCGCCCAGAAACGCTCCGGTGCAGACTGTTGCCACCCTGGCGCTCCGGTCCGCAGCGGCCCTGATCCATGAGATCAGATCAGCGTTGCGGAGGGATTCGTGCACCCCATTTCCACCCGGCAGGATCAGCGTGTCGATCGGTATGTCCGTACCGGGCAGAGGCGCCGTGCCGAGACTGAGACCGCTCTCGGTCAGGACCGGCTGCCCGTCGGGTGAGGCCACGGTCAATCGGTACCGGTCCGCTCGACCGAGTGAGCCGGCCACCTTGCTGGCCCCGGCGAAGACCTCATGCGGCCCCACGACGTCGAGAGGCTGCACCCCGGGAAAAGCGACGAGCACGACATGGTGTTCCTTCATGGTCACCACACTGACGAAATCCATCCATGGCGTCAATGACACAGTTCCCACAGATTCGGCCAACGAGGAGATAAGGAAGTCAATGGCCTCGGAGGAGCGACCAGGGGTGGGACTTACGAAGGGCGGGTGCGCCGGGTGCCCCGGGCACGCACCCAGGCCAAAAGATCACCGTCATCGCCACGGCGCACGGTGCCGGTGAAGATGTCCTCACGCTCCGTCGACACACTTCGGGTGATTTCGGCGTACAACTCGTCGCCGATTGCCGCGGGCTGGAGATATTCCACCAACACCGAGGAGATGATGCCTGAGTGCTGCTCGTCATTGGCCGCCGCCGCGATCCCGGCACCGGCCACGGCGTAGAACACAGAACCGTGCACCGTGCCGTGTGGATTGGCGTGGTGGCCCTGCGTGGTGAGGGTGGCCACGGTGTGTCCGGGCCCGCGACGGTCGACGTTGATACCGAGCAGCGCGGCGAATTCGTCCTTCCGGGGTCCCGAGTCCGTCATGCAGAGGGTGCGGGGAGGCGTCCCGGCATGGGCACCGCGGTGGCCGGCCAACGCTTGCGGCTGACCCGGCTCAATTTGTTCAGGAGGGTGACCGCGCCCGGATCGTCCTCAATGGGGCGGGTCTCAATGACGCCGCCGGCCTCCATGTCGTTGAAGAGTGCTTCACCGCGTTCGGTGCGGAGCAGTGTGAGGGTCCAATCACCGAAGGCACCGATGCCCCCGGTGGAGATGTCGGCGTGCTCGGCAGCGAAGTCCGGGCAGCTGGTACACCCCTCACGCGTCCAGGCGTGTGCCTCCTTGAGCGGGATCTCGTGGTAGGCCCCGTCGCGCATCCAGACCTGGAAGACACCCTTGATGTTCATTTTGACGATGTCGGCCCGGACCAGCCCGTACTTCGCCTCGAACAACTCCGGGAAAATGGCGTCGTCGAATGTTTTGGAGCACAGCAGACCAATGGAGAGGGTGAAGCGACGGGCAATCTTGCCGGCCTTGCGGGCCGCCATAACGGGGGGAGCCGAGGCCTGGCATCCCATGCCCACCAAGGCGATCCGCTCCGCCCCTCCGGCGATCGCCTCGGGATAGGCCAAGGGATTGGCTGAGTAGGTGTAGCGGGAGCCTGAGGTGGCGATGACATCGTCCTTGTTCCAGGCCACTCTGGGCACGGCCTTCCACGTCGAACCATCGCCCTCCAGACCGGAGACCAGGGCGGCGTCAATGACATCGTGCTCAAAGGCCCAGATCAGCAGGGCCGAGACGAGACCGCCATCCTGGCCCGACCCTTGGACATCGGGATCAGTGGCCCGGGCCAGCACGGTGCGACGGGCGATGCCTGACACCTCGTCGTCCGTGCGGGGCCGACCGAACAGATGGGTCTCGATGTCGGGCTCCCAGGTACGAAAGCGCGGGCAGGCCCTGGTGCACAGGGTGCACCCCTTTTCGCCGTGCGTGCAGTTATCGGTTCCACCATCGGCCAGAACGTGGAAGGGCTTGTAGTGCCCGTCGGCATCGTCGTACTTGAGGACGTCGTAGGGGCAGGCGATGACGCAGGCGGAGCATCCGGTGCAAAGACCGGACGTCACCACTTCAGTGAAGAGCTCAGCCCACTGTGGCTTCTCGGGTGGCACGGAGACACCTTATAGATCGGCGGCGCCGAGGTCCGGTACGGTCACCCCAATGCCCGAAATCCTTGAAGTCGAGCTCTACCGCGGTCTGGGCGAGAAGGCGCTGGGGCGCCAGATCGAACGGGTATGGATGATCGACTCCCGTTACGGACGGGGCGGCACCACGCCACGTCGGCTGACCAGCGCACTCGTGGGGCACTCATTCACCCAGGCTCGGCGCCGCGGCAAGCTCATGCTGCTTGATACCGACGACGGTCCCACACTCGGCGTGCGATTCGGCATGACCGGAGGACTGGTGGTCGACAGTGAGGAGGCCCTGGACCGCTTGTTGTACGGACCGGGGCTCTTCGATGAGAAGTGGGTGCGCGCCCGCGTGACCTTTCGAGACGGGGGTCACCTGCTCCTGCACGACCCGCGCCGCTTCGGTTCACTGGAATTGGCGCCCAACGAGGATCGGCTGGGCCCCGACGGACTCAGCGTCACCTTGACTGAATTGGGACAGGTCCTCGGTGGGCCACCGGGACGGACAGCCAGTGCGGCACCACTCAAGGCACGGATGATGGATCAGGAACGCTTGGCCGGTATCGGCAACCTGCTGGCGGACGAGATCTTTTGGCGAGCCGGGTTGGATCCCGAGCGTCGGAACACCCTCTCCGACGCCGAGCTGCAGGTGGTCCACAAAACGATGCGCACGGTCTTGCGGCAACTCGGCCGACGGGGCGGGTCACACATGGGCGACCTGATGGAGGAGCGCCGCGTGGGCGGGCGCTGTCCCTTGGACGGCACTGAGCTCCGACGGGCTGCGGTGGGCGGTCGCACGACGTACTGGTGTCCGCTCCATCAGCTCTGAGGGTGCGTCAACCGGCGGCGATCTCCTCCAGCACCTTGGCGGCGTGCCCATCGGCCCGCACGTGATACCAGGCCCGTTCCACCTTGCCGGACGGTCCGACCAGGAAGGTGGAACGGATGGTGCCGATGGTCTTCTTGCCGTACAGGGTCTTCTCTCCCCAGGCCCCGTACTTCTCCATGACCGACTTGTCGGCGTCGGTGAGGAGGGGGAACTTCAGCTTGTACTTGGTACGGAACTTCACATGCTTCTCCGCCTTGTCCGGTGAGATGCCCAGCACCACGACGTCCGCCTTCTCGAAGGCCTTGAGGTTCTCGTTGAACTGGCAGGCTTCCTTGGTACATCCGGGCGTGTCATCGGCCGGGTAGAAGTAGACGATGACCCGCTGCCCTTTGAACTGGGAGAGCTTCACCGGGTTGCCGTCCTGGTCGGGCAGCGTGAATGCGGGGGCGGTCGCACCGGCTTCGAGTTTGGCCACAGCGAATCCTCATTTCGTTGAAGTGACGGAAAGTGCACGCTTGTACAGCTTGCCGCAGGAGATACCACCTGTACTGGTACAATAGGTCCGCGACCATCGGCAAGGGGCTGGTGAGTCGGGGCCGTTTCTTCCTCCTCTGGTTGGCGCAGGGTCCCGCCGCACAACAGAGAGAGCGGGTTATGACAATTGAAGCGTTGACCGGCGCGCACGCCGGAACGTCCGAAAGCACAACTTCGGCGGACGACACCTACGAAACGGCTCGAACGTTCGAGTCCCTCGGTGTCTCCGAAGAGTTGACCAAAGCGCTGGCTGATCAGGGGATCGTCAGCGCTTTTCCAATTCAGGCGCTGACGATCGCCGACGCCCTGGCCGGGCGTGATGTCTGCGGCAAGGCCAAGACCGGATCGGGCAAAACCCTGGCTTTCGGTGTGCCTCTGCTGCAAAGGGCCAAGGCGACCCGCGACGCCCAGGGCCAGCGGTCCGGACCCGCCCCACGGCCGGCACAACCCCTGGCCCTGGTGCTGCTGCCTACCCGGGAGCTGGCGGTGCAGGTGCACGACGTTCTGGCTCCCCTGGCCACCACGCTCGGTCTCCGTGCCGTGGCTGTCTACGGCGGTGCCGACATCGACCGCCAGGTGTCGAAGCTGCAGAAGGGCGTGGACGTCATCATCGCCACGCCCGGTCGCCTCATCGACCTGGGCGACCGGGGCGAGATATCGGTGTCGCAGCTTGAGACACTGGTGCTCGACGAGGCCGATCGCATGGCGGACATGGGCTTCATGCCTCAGGTCGAGTGGGTCCTGCGCCGGCTGGAGACAGCGCATCAGACGCTGCTCTTCTCGGCCACCTTGGATGGGGCGGTTGACCGGCTCGTCCAGCGTTACCTGACGGAGCCCGTCTTCCATGAGGTGGCGTCGTCGACACAGACCGTCACCCTGATGGAGCACCGATTCATTCAGGTGCACCAGATGGACAAGGTCAAGGTGGCCGCCGCCATCTGCCGGTCCCAGGAAAAGTCTCTGTTCTTCGTGCGCACCAAGCGAGGTGCCGACCGCCTGGTCGAGAATCTGGAAAAGGAAGGCATCCGTGCGGCGGCCATTCACGGCGACCTCCGACAGGCCAACAGGGAGCGCGCCCTGGCCGACTTCTCCAACGGAAAGCTCCCCGTCCTCGTGGCGACCGACGTGGCGGCACGCGGCCTTCACATTGACGCAGTCGACGGTGTCATCCATTACGACCCACCGGAAGACCACAAGGCCTACCTCCACCGGTCGGGCCGCACGGCCCGGGCCGGCAAGGCTGGGGTCGTTGTCAGCTTGGGCCTATGGAACCAAGCGGTCGAAATGGAAGTGATTCAGCGCCGGCTCGGCTTGCGTATCCCCATTGTGGAAATGTTCTCGAACGATCCGCGCTTGGCCGACCTCGGTGCGTGGACGCCGTCGCCCGAAGAGAGCGTTCTCTGAGCGAGGTAATCCCCCCCTGGTCGCCCGAAGACGGGGTGCGACGGGTGCTCGTCGTCACTGCCCATCCCGATGACGTTGACTTCGGTTCTGCGGGCACCGTGGCGGCTTTCACGTCGGCCGGTGTAAATGTCACCTATTGCATTGTCACCAATGGTGATGCCGGTGGCTCCGACCGATCCATGTCACGGGCCGACATGGCTCTGTTGCGTCAGGGGGAGCAGCGCGACGCTGCGGCACAGGTAGGGGTCACCGATGTGCGCTTTCTCGGTCACCCCGACGGCCAGGTACAGCCCACCATTGCGCTGCGTCGGGACATCAGCCGCGTCATCCGCCAGGTCAAGCCGGAGCGGGTGCTCACGCAATCACCCGAGCGCCGCTGGGACTTCATTTTCGCCAGCCACCCGGACCACTTGGCTGCTGGAGAGGCGGCCGTGTGTGCCGTCTACCCGGACGCGCGTAATCCCTTCGCCCACCCTGAGCTCCTCAATGAAGAGGGGCTGGAGCCTTGGACGGTCAATGAGCTGTGGATTATGGGTGGGACCGAACCGAACATGGCGGTTGAGACCACCGGGACCGTTGACCGCAAGGTGGCGGCGCTGCTCTGCCATAAGAGCCAGATCGGTGACCCGGCGGGCATCACCGAAAGGGTCACCACGGGGGCACGAGCCCAGGGCGAAGTTGCCGGACTCCCTGAAGGTTCCTCGGCCGAACTCTTTCGGGTGACCCGCATTCCGTAGTGGCGATGAGTGAGGCGGGAGTCCGCCGTATCGCACTCTCCCTGCCGGAGGCGGCGGAAGCCCCGCATCACGACATGGCTTCATTTCGCGTCATGGGCAAGATCTTCGCCACGGTGCCCCCCACCAGCGATCGTGTCCACATCTTCGTCAACGAAGAGGAGACGCACGCCTACTGCGCCGAATACCCGGGCGTGGTCGAAGAACTCCGGTGGGGCAAGCGGCTGAGCGGCAGTCGGGTCTGGTTCAGGGGCGCTACGCAGACCCTCTTGCGCGAGATGCTGGAGCAGGCTTGGCGTACCAAGGCGCCCAAGAAGCTATTGGCCGAGCTCGAAGGTCCTTAGAACCACTCCAGCGCCATCGTCGTGATGTCTTTGACTTCCTCTGGAGTCGCTGGTCGTGACAGACCCGAGATCCACGGTGCGTCGAGAGGGCGACACACGGTGAGCTCACCTACATTGTGGAAGCTGCGACGGAGAATGGTGACTGTCCCGGGGAGCTGACGGCTGTCATGCAATTCGGGGGCGAGCTGCGCGTACTCAGCACCCTCGCAGTGGGTTTGGGCAATGCCAGTGAGCCGGATCGTGTCCGTCGTTCGTTGGTCTTCGTCGGGTGGCAGATACCGATCTCGTCTGTAGTGCGCGCCAGAAGGATCTTCCACGTAGCGGATATTGGTGAGTTCACCCGCCACAATCCGGGAGACAAAGTCGAATGGATGATCATGGATCACCGGCGGCCCGATACCCCGCTCAGGGGCCCACACATGCAGCCGGTACTCCCGTTTTTCGTCCAGGCGGAGGCCGAGGAGTCCCAGGTCCTGCATTGTCCACGCGAAGTCGTGCGCGTGTTCAAGAATGCTCTGGACAAGCACCTTGTCCACGTTGCCGATGTCCCCTGATTTTTCCATCATCGGGCTCTCCTTCCGCTGTTAACTACATCATTGTGACTTACCGGCGTCGAGCGGCTCCCTCTTTGAGGTCAACTTCGAAGTGGTGGAGCTCTGCGTCAGTGCTCTCAAGGTGGAATCCGGCCCGGATGAGGGTTCGTTGCGAAGCGATGTTGTCCACAGTCGTGTCGGCGTTCACCCTGGACAAACCGTGTGTGGCGGCCACGGTCAGCATCGCGATGACCGCCTCCGTGGCGTACCGGTGGCCACGGGCCGAGGGAGCCAAGCCGTAGCCGATTTCGACGGAGTCGCCATTTGGCTGGCCCTTGAAGCCGATCCCTCCGACCGCCCGCCCATCGGACAGTCGGGTGATCCGGTAGTAGCCGAATGGTCGCTGCTCTCCGAGCGCGGCGGAAGCGCGGAGGAAGCCCCCGACTGCGCCAACGTCGCCCTCGAACGGAAAGTCCTCCGCCCACACATCGTCTGGTCCCTCGCTCCGGGCGACGATACGTTCGGCCTCTGCGACATCGATCGCATGCAGCAGGAGACGCAAAGTTCGAACGTCGGTCATGAACGGAGGCTCCTGAGGCATCGTTCCAAGCTAAAGGGAGAGAACCGATGAGTGACCACCCGGCAAGATGGAGTCAGGCAACCATCTACCCCGATATGTGGGCTGACCCGAATGACGACCCACGCAACAGCGAAGGAGTCAGTCCGGACGGCGAACGTCCGACATTGCTGGACTACCTGACGCACTACCGGATGACTCTGCTGATGAAATGCGAGGGCCTGACGGCGGAACAAATGGTCCTTCAATCGGTCCCGCCGTCAACCATGTCGCTGCTGGGACTGCTCCGGCACCTCGCCGAGACTGAACGGGACTGGCGCAACTGGATCACCACTGGCAGCCCCGTGCCGAAACTGTACGGCGAGGGTGGCGCGGACTTCGATGGAGTCGTCGCCGAGCAAGCCGAAGTCGACACGGCGTACCTGGCTCTGGCACGAGAACAGGCTGCGACCGATGGGGCGGTGGCCGAACACCCAGATCTGAGCCAGCGACTGGGGACGCGCGGCATCGCAGTTCGAGAGCTGATGGTGCACAGGATTGAGGAGTATGCCCGTCACTGTGGGCACGCCGACCTGTTGCGAGAGTGCATCGACGGGAGGATCGGCCAGTGACGTGGTCTGGTGGGCGCCTGTTCCACGCGCTACGAGGCTGGACTCAGTTCTTTCGCCATTTGCCGCACAATGGTCCGGGCGGAAAGTGAACTGACGCTCTGCCAGCCCTGACCTGCCCAAAAGTTTGGTGTGCTTGCATCCCCTGCCGCGGTCGCAGCGACACGAAGCGGTCGGGTGAGGTGGTGGATCTCGGGGTAGGCGTCAGGAGCTAACTCGCCGTACTTGAGCGCGAACTGGTTTGCCAAGCCCCGGGCGTACCGACCGCTGAAGGCCCGGGTGATGACGGTGTCGGGGTAGGCCTTGCGCAAAAGCGCGTCGCGATAGGTGGCGGACGTACCCGCTTCCGGGCAGCAGAGGAACGCCGTACCCAGCTGAATGCCGAACGCTCCCTTCTGCAACACGTCAGTGCCCTCGGCTCCGGTCATGATGCCTCCACTCCCGACCATCGGCAGGTGAACCGTTTCTCGAATCTCTTCGAGCAATTGGAGAAGTGGACTCACATTTGGGGAAAGGTCGAAGAAGGAGCCCTGGTGACCACCAGCTTCTGTTCCCTGGACAAGCAGGAGATCAGCGCCCGCTGCTTGCGCCAAGAGAGCCTCATGATGTGATGTCACCGTCACGGCAATGCGGCAGGCAGCGCTGTGGAGGTCATCGACGATTTCCGACCCCGGACAGCCGAACGTGAAGCTGACCAGGTTGACGTGTTCTGACGTGGCGATTTCCAGCTTGTCGTTGAAGGCATCGTCGTCCCAGAGCGGCTCACCCAGGGCAACCCCGAGGCGATCGGACTCCGGTTGGATCAGCCGGGCGAATCGGGCGACGGTCCCTTGGTCCGCCGGAGCCGACGGGCAGAAGACGTTGATCCCAAATGGAGCGCCGCTCAGTTCCCGCAGGGCAGAAATCTGCTCCCTCAGCTGAGCGGGCGAGAGGTAGCCAGCAGCCAGGAAGCCGAAGCCTCCGGCACTCGCGACCGCCGCTGTGAGTTCCGGTGTGGACGGTCCACCAGCCATAGGCGCCTGGAAGATCGGCACGTCATTTGGAAGCTCCAGATCCGCCATCAGCACTGAGCCTAAATTGTCAGATCGAAGGGCGCCCCGTTCCCAGCCTTTCTGTACGTCTACGTAGAAGACGCGGACGTCGTGTACCGCCGCGCTCTCAATGCCGGTGCCTCCTCCGTAGAGGAGCCTCTCGAGACGCCTTACGGAGACAGGCGGGCCCTGGTGCGCGATCCATTTGGAAATGTCTTTCAGATCGCCCACCAGATCAGCTGAGAAACCATTTCCGAACTAATCCACCAGTTCGGCGTGCCAGGTGACGTCTGGATTACTCTGTTGGCAGCAACCGATTACTAAGGAGAGACGAATGCGCCAAGCGTCAGTGTCCATCAAGAAAGGAGAGATCACTTATCGAGAGGACTTGACGCGCAATGCAATCGTTGAACTTAGGAATATTGGCCCATGTCGACGCAGGTAAAACCAGCCTGACCGAGCGGCTGCTCTATGCGGCCGGAGTAATCAACCACCTCGGCAGTGTCGATGCGGGCGACACGCAGACAGATTCCCTGGCCCTTGAACGGCAACGCGGGATTACCATTAGGTCAGCAGTGGCGTCATTCCCGATCGGGAGTGACCTTGCCGTGAACCTCATCGACACACCCGGGCACCCCGATTTCATCGCCGAGGTCGAACGTGTGCTGAGGGTCCTCGATGGGGCGGTGCTCGTTCTCTCTGCCGTCGAAGGAGTCCAACCCCAGACGCGTGCGTTGATGCGGGCACTGCGGCGACTGGGAATCCCAACCTTGCTCCTGGTGAACAAGATTGACCGTGCGGGGGCACGAGAGGGGTCTCTGCTGCGGGAGATCTCCCAAGTTCTCGGGCTCGCCATCATCCCTATGGGGGGCACCTCCGCCCTCGGGACCATAGCGGCCGGATTCACACCGTATTGGATGGATGACACTGAACATCGGTCGCTGTTCGTGGACGCGTTGGCCGAACACGATGAAGTGATTCTGAACAACTACCTTGAGGGGGAAGGCCGACTTCTCGTTGACCGACTGCGGGAGCAACTGAAAGTGCAAACGCAGCGTTGTCTTGTTCACCCTGTCTTCTTTGGATCAGCCCGCACGGGTGCTGGTATCGACTCGCTCATCTCTGGAATCGCTGATCTGCTCCCCGCCCCCGATCCTGGAGATCGCGACGCGCCCACTTCAGGAACTGTCTTCAAGATCGAACGCGGGGCGTCACGGGAGAAGATCGCCTACGTGCGGCTGTATTCGGGCACTGTGCGAATCCGTGATCGGCTCGTCTATGGGGAAGGGCACAGAGACAAGGTGACCGCAATCAGCACCTTCGCTCGCCATTCCGATCAGTCGATGGCTTCGGTGTTCGCCGGAGACATTGCCAAGATCTGGGGCTTACGCAGTGTCCAGATCGGTGACCGGATCGGTCATGTGGGCACTGACCGGTCAGAGCAACAGTTTTCTCCCCCGACGATGGAGTCGGTTGTCGAAGCCCTTGAGCCAGCCGATCGCTCCCGGTTACGGGTCGCCCTCGGGGAGCTGGCTGAGCAGGATCCACTCATCCGGGTGCGACATGACGCTGATCTCAACGAGACTTCCGTGTCGCTCTACGGAGAGGTTCAAAAGGAAGTCATCCAATCCACGCTGGCGGATGATTATGGGATAGAGGTCGGATTCCGCCAGACCACGACGATCTTCATCGAACGACCGGTCCGCCGTGGCGAGGCCGCCGAGCTCCTCACTTCAGACGCCAATCCGTACATGGCCACCCTCGCTCTCCGGATCGAACCTGGTCCCAGTGCCTCGGGCGTGATATTCCGACTCGACGTCGACGAACGATCGGTACCGCTGTACATCTATAAGACGCAGAGCCTCTTCATCGACCATATGACGGCGTACATCAACCGCGCCTTGCGACGAGGTCTTTACGGATGGGAGGTCACCGATTGCATTGTGACGCTGACTCGGTGCGGCTACTACGTATCGGACGGACCAGCGAAACCGACCGTCCCGATGGCCCGTACAACGAGCGCTGATTTTCGAAAGCTCACCAGCGTGGTGCTTGTGCAGGCACTTGAGCGGGCCGGCACCTGTGTCTGCGAACCGGTGCTCCGCCTCAGCATCGAGTCACCTTCCAAGAGCATCAGGGGACTTCTGAACGCCATAGCCCAGCTGGGTGGTCTCGTGGAGCAGACGCGGGTGGAGGGCCAATTTTCGACCATTGAAGCGACGATGCCGGCAGATCGATCGCGTGATCTCCGGAGGCAGTTGCCGGGACTCACCGGCGGCGAAGGAAATGTGGAATCGATCTTCGGTGGGCACCGCCCGATCCGCCAGATCAGGGTCCGCCCCGCAGTTCCGCCACGAGGGCGTTGAACGACGACTCGCCCATGCCGGTCCACATCTCCACGGCCGGCGGGGGCATGTTGGCGAGCATGTGGTCGCGCTGCTCCTGGGTCATGTTCTCGCGGATGAGGCCGAGGATGAGCCACACCTTGTCGCCGTCGAAGTGACCCAATCCGTGGCCGGGCAGCTGACCCCACTCCTCCGGCGAGATGTGTCGCGAGCAGAGAGGGAGGATCACCGCCTCCTCTTCATCGAGGTGTGGGCTGAGTGCGGCATCCAACGCGGCGACGGCCGTCGCCGCCGCCACCTGATCCTCGGCGGACCCTGACTGACTCCACTGCTCCATGGTCCCGGATGCGACTTCCATGAGAGTGACCACGGCCTGGTGCTGTTCGGCGGATCGAATGAGTTCGGCGTCCTTGTCGGGGCATCGCTCCTTGAGCTGGGGCCAGATCAACTCCTCCTCTCCGTCGTGGTGGACGTGCAAGAAGCGGATCACGTTGTCGTAGAAGTTCCCCACGAGCTCCCGCCGGTCTGCGTCGTCCTGCGATACGCCGCCGAGGAGCTCTCCCGCGCTCCCGAAGGTCTTACGAAAGACGTGATGTACCGCGTACATATCGGATGTGTCGGTCACGGCGAAGTCACCCATGGCCGTCCTCCTTTCATCGCCAATGGATGCTTTTTTACCAGGCTCCGAACAGGCAAGGCAACGCTGTATCGTCGCCGCGCTCGGGGTCGTGTGACCTGGCAACATGGGTCCGTGGCACTCAGGGGTGGCAAGGCGTGCAAGAGGCAGCTCGACAAGTGCTCCGCCGCCCTTCCCGAGGTAAGCCAGCGTCCCGGCGGAGAGAAGGGTCACCACGTGGCCTATGTCGTGCGCAAGAAGACGTTCGCCTACTTCACCGAAGACCATCATGGTGATGGCCGATTGACTTTCTTATTTCGGGCTCCACCAGGGGAACAGACCGCGTTGATTGCGTCTGAACCGGATCGATTCTTTGTACCCCCCTATGTCGGGCACCGGGGCTGGGTCGGGATGTGGCTCGACACGACCGACGTTGCCTGGAGCGAAGTCGGGGAGTTCATGGTCGAGGCGTATCGGATGGCCGCGCCGAAGCGCCTGGCTGCACTGCTGACCTGATCGCCCGTGGTGCAACGATTCGGTGTTGGAGTTACACACCCGCCATTTGGCGCAGGACGTATTGCAGAATCCCCCCGTGCCGGTAGTACTCGGCCTCCATGGGTGTGTCGATGCGGACCACCACCCGGAACTCGGTTACTGAGCCATCGTCCGCCGTAGCCAGGACGGTCAATTCCTTCGGCAGCTCGCCCTTGTTGATGATCTCAATGCCGGCGACAGCAAACTGCTCGGCACCTGTAAGACCCAAGTCCGCGGCGGAGTCTCCCTTGTAGAACTGCAGGGGAAGAACTCCCATGCCGATCAGGTTCGAGCGGTGAATGCGCTCGAAGCTCTGGGCGATCACAGCACGCACGCCCAACAGTGCCGTGCCTTTGGCGGCCCAGTCACGGCTGGACCCGGTGCCGTACTCACGGCCGGCCAGGACAATGAGCGGTACGTCCTCGCCGGCGTATTGCATGGCGGCTTCGTAAATGGACGTCGCCGTACCTTCGGGAAAATGCACCGTGACTCCGCCTTCAGTGCCGGGAGCCAACAGGTTGCGGAGCCGCACATTGGCGAAGGTGCCGCGCATCATCACTTCGTGGTTGCCCCGGCGCGCCCCATAGGAGTTGAAGTCGCCGGTGGCCACTCCATGTTCAGTGAGGTATCGGCCTGCCGGCGTGGTCGGTCCGATCGAACCAGCCGGAGAGATGTGGTCGGTGGTGACGCTGTCGCCCACCATGGCCAGGACACGGGCGCCCTCAATGTCGGAAATCGGGGCCGGTGTCATCGTCATGTTCTCGAAGAACGGGGGATACTTCACGTACGTCGAGTCTTCCTGCCATGAGAACGTTTCACCCTCGGCAATCGGCACTTGCTGCCAGTACTCGTCGCCGTCGAAAACGGCGCCGTAGCGGACCCGGAACATTTCCGAGGTCAGCGAAGCGCGAATGGTCTCGCTCACTTCTTGCGCGCTAGGCCAGATGTCGGAGAGGAACACTTCCTTGCCTTCAGAATCGAGCCCGAGTGCATCCGTGGTGAGATCGATGTCCATGGTGCCGGCCAGCGCGTAGGCCACAACCAAAGGTGGGGAGGTCAGATAGTTCATCCGCACGTCGGGATGAATACGACCCTCGAAGTTTCGGTTGCCCGACAGGACAGAGACCACCGACAGGTCGTCACTCTTGACGAGCGCACTGACCCCATCCAACAGCGGTCCAGAGTTGCCGATGCAGGTCGTACAGCCGTAGCCGACAAGGAAGAAGCCGAGTTGTTCCAACGGCTCGACCAGCTGGGCGCGCTGCAAGTAGTCCATGACTACCCGTGAGCCCGGGGCCAACGACGTCTTGACCCACGGCTTCGAACGAAGGCCGCGCGCGGTTGCCCGTTGAGCCAGCAGGCCGGCTGCCACCATTACCTGGGGATTCGAAGTGTTTGTGCAACTGGTGATGGCGGCGACGACGACGTCGCCGTCACCCAGGTGATGGTGCGGCGCGGCAGCGGGAGCCTCATCCGCTGTGCGCGGGGGCCGGCCCAGAGCCACCCGGTACGCATCGCCGGCCGCAGTGAGAGACACGCGGTCCTGGGGTCGTGATGGCCCGGCTAAGGAAGGCTCCACCGTGGCCAGATCTAGAGCGCAGTATTCGGAGTACACCGGCTCTTCGCCGTCCGTGGTGTGCCAGAGTCCCTGGGCCTTGGCGTAGGCCTCCACGAGAGCCAGGTGCTCCTCGTCACGCCCCGTGAACCGCATGTAGTCGATGGTGACCTGGTCGATGGGAAACATGGTGCAGGTGGCGCCGTATTCGGGACTCATGTTGCCGATGGTGGCGCGGGTTTCCAGCGGGAGCGCCGCCACGCCGGGTCCGTAACACTCGACGAAGGCTCCGACCACGCCATGGTCGCGCAGGAGCTCGGTCACGGTCAGGACGACATCGGTCGCCGTGGTGCCGGGCCTCAGTTCCCCGGATATGCGTAGTCCCACCACTGGGGGAAGGAGCATTGAGAGCGGTTGGCCCAGCATGGCCGCCTCGGCCTCAATGCCGCCCACGCCCCAGCCGAGCACACCGAGACCATTGACCATGGTGGTGTGGGAGTCGGTTCCGACAAGGGTGTCGCAGAACGCTTGCCCGTCTGCCGTGGCAAAGACGAGGCGGGACAGGTACTCCAAGTTCACCTGGTGGCAGATACCCATACCCGGCGGTACGGCCCGGAAGCCGTCAAACGCACCCTGGGCCCACCGCAACAGCTGGTAGCGCTCAATGTTGCGCTCGTACTCAATGGAAACGTTCTGGTCATAGGCGCCGGCATCCCCCGACCGCTCGACGATCACCGAGTGGTCGATCACCAGTTCCACCGGCACCAGAGGATTGACCTGAGAGGCGTTGCCACCCAGACCGGCTAACGCATCGCGCATGGCGGCCAGATCAACCACCCCAGGCACGCCCGTGAAATCCTGCATGAGGACGCGTTCGGGTGTCAGGGCGATCTCATGAGCTGCGTCACCAGCACCCTGGCCGTGACCTTCGGGATTGGCGCCCCAGGAAGCGACGGCGACGATGTCGTCAGCCGACACGTGGGGACTGTCCTCATGCCGGAGCAAGTTCTCCAGAATCACCTTGATGGAGTAGGGGAGCCGGCCCACATTGTGGGCTCCACTCAGCGCTGGTGTGTTGATGTCGAAAATGTCGTAGTGACGATCACCGACGGCCAGGACGCTGCGAGCTCCAAAAGTGTCCGGATGCGTAGAAATTGAGGGAGGCGTTGCCATCTCCCCATTCTGCCGTGCATGCGCCGGGAGCGCCCGTTCGGGGGTGGTCCTACCCCGAATGTTTTCCGATGGGGCTCCAGCGGGCACAGTGGTGGGTATGCAACTGACACCCCGAACCACCGTGCGTGTCGGATGGGCTGGGGTCATGAGCTGCCTTTTGCTGGTGGCCCTCCTGACCATTCCCGGGGCTCGAAAGGCAGGAGCAGTCCCGATGCAGGCTCATGACTACCCGGGTGGCGGAATGATCGGCTTCGGCGATGTCGATATGTCGGCCCCCGACATGCCTCAACCGGTCAATGCCCCGGTGCTGGCTGGGGTGGTTAGCCCCGACGGCAACGGGTACACCTTGGTCAGCGCCGACGGTGGGGTGTTCTCGTTTGGGGACGCCAAATTCGAAGGATCGCTGGGAAACCTGGCGCTCAATGGACCCATCATTGCTGTGGCCTCTACCCCGGACGGTGGCGGGTACTGGCTCGGCGCCCTTGACGGTGGGATCTTCGCCTTCGGCGACGCTCAGTTCTTCGGGTCGGTGCCCGGGGCGCTCATGCCGGGTCAGACTCTCAACCAGCCGATTGTCGGCATGGCAGCGACTCCCGATGGGAAGGGCTACTGGTTGGTGGCGGCCGACGGTGGGATTTTCGCCTTCGGTGATGCCGGCTTCTATGGCAGTACCGGGAACCTGAAGCTGAATGAGCCCATTGTGGGGATGGCGGCCACCTCGGACGGCAAGGGTTACTGGATGGTGGCAGCCGATGGTGGGATCTTCTCGTTCGGTGATGCCGGATTCTTCGGCTCGGAAGCCAAGGACAACCTGCCCGACGCCGTAGTGGGGATGGTCCCTTCATCCGATGACGGTGGCTACATCATGGCCACCTCCGATGGCGTGGTCCTGGCACTGGGCGACGCCAAGGCCCAAGGCGGCCTCCAGCTCGATCCGGATGCCACCCCGATTTCCGCCATCATCGGCAACGGGGCGGGCACCGGGTACTGGTTGTTGGATCCCGACGCCTGGACCTACAGCTTCACCATTCCCACCCCGGAGGGCAGCTTTCCCGGTTCGCCGGCCATCGTCTCGGCCGTGGCCGGGCAGGTGGAGCCGGATCCGGACACGGGGTATTACTGCAATCCCTACGGACCCTGCGAGGAGTGGTGCGCGCTCTTTGCCACCTGGGCCTGGCAGCAGGTCGGCACGCCCATTCCGTCGTACGCGTTCACCGGCGACATCTACACCTGGGCCCGGAGCTATGGCGCCATCCTGCCCCCCTCGGCCACCCCCGATCCGGGCGATGCCGTGCTGTACGGCACCGGTCCCGAAGATGCCAACACCTCGGTGCATGTTGGGGTTGTCACCCAGGTCTGGCCCGACGGCGCCATCGACACAGTCGACGGTGATTCCGGTCCGGGTCGGGACGGGTATCTCTCCGTGGTCATCAACGGCCCGTTCCTTCCGTCCGACTCGGCGTCATACAACGGCATGGGGATCTACGCCTTCGCCCAACCCTGAGTTGTCCGGTGCGCCTATTGTGGTATCGGAGGTCCGAGAGCTCATGCCGATCTACGAATTCCGCTGCACCACCTGTCACGCCATCTATGACGAGCGCCGCCCGATGGCCGATGCCGACGCACCGGCGGTCTGTCCGGATGGTCATATCGGTGCCACCAGGCTGTTGCCGATTTTTGCCACCACCGGATTGGCGGCGGAGCCCGCCGGCGGCATGTGCGGGGCGCCGGTAGCTGGCGGTTGCGGTGGCGGCTGCGCCTGTTGCTGAGACTGGGGATGGGAGTGCCGGAGGTCGGCGGAGAGATGCCCCGGGGTTTCGGCGGGAGTTCCGGTACAAAATGTGGCGAATACTTCGACGGGTGTCGAAGTATTCGGGAAAATGACCAGCGGAACGGGCACTCCTCACTGCCAGCGCAGCCCGGAGTGGTCCGGTGACGCTGTCGAAGTGGGATGACTTCCCGCTGCACCAAGCGCCAGAGTTCATCGCCCACCCCGGCACGAGTGACCGGAACTTCTACGACCGGTACTACTTCAACATGCACCCATGCTCAGACGAGTGGTTCGCCATCTTCGGGTTCGGCCAGTATCCCAACCTCGGTGTGGTCGATGCCTTCATTGACGTGCGACGGGGAGGGGAGCAGCACATTGTCCGGGCGTCCAAGCCGCTGGCCGACCGCTCTGACCTCTCGGTCGGCCCCTTCCACATTGAGGTGCTGGAACCACTACGGCGCCTGCGCGTTGTGGTGGATCCAACTGAGCACAGTGTCGCCATGGACGTCACTTGGGAGGGACACATCCCGGCTATGGCCGAGCCCCGCCAGTACATGCGCAGTAAGGGCAAGGTTGTCTTCGATACCCAGCGCCTGGCCCAGACCGGGTACTGGTCGGGCACGCTGAGCGTCGGGGGCACCGATCTGGCGGTGACGCCAGATCGGTGCTGGGGCACGCGAGACCGCTCGTGGGGTGTCCGTCCGGTCGGGGAGCCCGAGTCCGACGGGATCCGTCAAGGTGAACTGGTCCTGGCCGGGATGTGGAATTACTTCCCGATGCAGTTCGACGACCACGCCATCATGTACATCTGCCACGAGCGCGATGACGGGGAGCGTCCACTGGTGCAGGGTGAGAGAGCGTGGACCGACCCGGACCGTCCGGTGGAAGACCTGGGTCGCGCCGAGCATGAGCACCACCTGATTCCAGGGACCCGCGTTATCGACCGGTCAGTCATCCGATTCCCGGCCGCCAACCTCACCATCGAGTGCGCGCCGCTGTTGGCCAACTATGTCTCGGTCGGCACCGGTTACGGGATCGACGCCGATTGGCGCCACGGTATGTACCACGGCCCGGACCCGGTGACCCAGGGGCTGGTGCTGCAGGTCGAGGAGACGAAGGGGCTGGCCCAGTACGGAATCGTCGACCACGTGGCTCGATTCACCTATGACGACGTGGTTGGTTACGGACTCCTTGAACACGGGTTCTTCGGGCCGTACCACCGCTATGGCCTGACCGACGGAGGTGTCGGGGCGCCGGCGGACTGACGATTCCTGCCCCGGGCCGACATGGTGACGTTGTCGGAGATGCGAGAATGAGGGATGCCCGACGCAGTGAGCGTCCTCCTTCAACGCCTTCAGACCGCTTTTGACACCATCTCTCCCGGTGCCGATCCGGTCCTGCGTGCTTCGGATCGGGCCGACTTCCAGGCCAATGGAGCCCTGGCCCTGGCCAAGCAGGTGGGTCGTCGCCCGCAGGAAATCGCCAACGAAGTGGTGTCAGCCGCCGCCCTTGAGGACCTCTGCGCCACGGTTGAAGTCAGTGGCCCGGGCTTCATCAACCTGACCCTGTCCGACGAATTTGTGGCCGCACAGATGGCTGCCCTCGGCGCCGACGAACGCCTGGGTGTGGCCACTACCGAGCACCCCCAGACGATGGTGATCGACTACTCGTCCCCCAACGTGGCCAAGGAGATGCACATCGGGCACTTGCGCAGCACCGTCATCGGCGACGCGTTGGCCCGACTCCTCTCTTTCTTGGGCCACGAGGTGCTGCGGGAGAACCACATCGGTGACTGGGGAACGCCGTTCGGCATGCTGATTGAGCAACTGCTCGACGATGGAGTTTCGGCCGATGCCGCATCCTTCAGCGTGCGGGATCTCAACGAGTTCTACGCCCGGGCGCGCCTGCAGTTCGACAGCGACGCCACCTTCGCTGACCGATGCCGCCAGCGGGTGGTCCTTCTGCAAGGCGGCGACCGCGAGACACTGCGGCTCTGGGAGATCTTCGTCGCCGAGAGCTTGCGCCACAACAAGGAGGTCTACGACATGCTGGGCGTGTTGTTGACTGACGACGACGTGGTGGGGGAGAGCTTTTACAACCCGCTCCTGCCGGTGGTGGTCGATGAGCTCGACGCCCAGGGACTCCTGGTCGAAAACGACGGGGCACTCTGTGTCTTCCCACCCGGATTCGAGAATCGCAACGGCGAGCCATTGCCCCTCATCGTCCGCAAGTCCGACCAGGGCTACGGCTACCCGGCCACCGATCTGGCCTGCATGCGCGACCGCACCGGTCGTCGGGGGGCCACCACCATCATCTATGTGGTGGGCGTCGAGCAGTCGCTGCACTTTCGCCTGGTCTTCGCGGTGGCTGCCATGGCGGGGTACCTGCCCGAGAACGCGAGCGCGATGCACGTGGCGTTTGGCCTCATTCTCGGTGGGGACGGCAAGAAATTGGCGGCTCGTTCGGGCGACTCGGAGCGGCTCATCGACCTGCTGGCCGAAGGGGTTGACCGGGCCCGGGCGGCCATTGCCGAGCGGCCCAGCGAACTGAGTCCACAGAGGCGGGCGACAGTGGCCCATCAGCTCGGGATCGGCGCGGTCAAGTACGCCGATCTCTCCACCGAGCGCCAACGGGAGTACGTCTTCGACTGGGATCGCATGCTGGCCTTCGAAGGCGACACGGGTCCCTACCTGCAATACGCCCACGCCCGGATCAGGTCGATCTTCCGGCGCGGCGGAATGACCCCGCCCGAGCCGGGCCAGCGCCCGATGGTGGGCGATCCGGCCGAGCGTGCCCTGGCCATGAAATTGCTCGGCTTCTCCGAGGCGGTGCACATGGCGGCCGAGGTCTACAGCCCATCGAAGCTCTGCACCTACCTGTTTGACCTGGCCCAGATCTTCACCACCTTCTACGAGGCCTGCCGGGTACTGGTGGACGACGAGGAGGTACGCACCAGCCGATTGACCCTCTGCGACCTGACCGCACGGGTGCTGGGGCTCGGACTGTCCCTCCTCGGCATGGAGGCGCCCGACCAGATGTGACCCCGGGCCTGCCCGGTTGGGACGGAGGCGGAGTGGCGCCCTATCCTCTGCCCGGCACATGGTGCGCCACGGGCACCCAGGGTGGGCGTCCCCGAAGGAGTTGGAGATCTCATGGATTTGAATGGCACGTCGGCAATCGTCACTGGTGGAGCATCTGGATTGGGTGAAGCCACCTCCCGTCTGCTGGCCGAGCGGGGGGTCCGCGTGGTGGTGGCCGACCTTCAGGAGGACAAGGGCACCAAGTTGGCCAGTGAAATTGGTGGGATTTTCGCCCAGACCGACGTGACCAATACGGAGAACGTGATCGCCGCCGTGGAAGCCGCCATTGAGATGGGACCACTGAAGTCCCTGGTCAACTGCGCCGGCACCGGTTGGGCCACCCGTACGATCGGCAAGGACGGCGACTACGCCTCGGCTCATGACCTCGACCTGTACCGCCGTGTCATTGAGATCAACCTCATCGGTACCTACAACTGCATCCGCTTGGCCGCCACCAAAATGAGTCTCAATGATCCGGACGAGGACGGCGCCCGCGGCGCCATCGTCAATACGGCGTCAGTAGCGGCTGAGGACGGCCAGATCGGTCAGGCCGCCTACTCGTCTTCCAAGGGTGGCGTCGTCGGCATGACGCTCCCGGTCGCCCGGGACCTGGCTGTGGTGGGCATTCGGGTCAACACCATCCTCCCGGGACTCATCGACACCCCGATATACGGTGCCGGCGAAGGTTCAGAAGCGTTCAAGGCCAAGCTGGCTCAGGACGTGCTGTTCCCCCGCCGTCTCGGTTATGCCACAGAGTTCGCCACCCTGGCCGTGGAGTTGCTGAGCAACTCGTACATGAATGCCGAGTCGATCCGTATTGACGCCGGCATCCGGATGCAGCCCAAATAGCTGGCCGGACACCTGAGTCTTAGGCCGCAGCGCTTACCGACTCGTCGGCGCTCGACAGGGCCCGCCACAAGGCGCGGTAGTTCGGATACGTGATGGCGTCAGTCACGTAGCCGGCCCGTTCCAGCTCGGCATGGAAGGCCGGCAGATTACGCCAGGGCACTCCCATGTCCACATGATGGGCCAGGTGCCAGCCGGTGTTGTAGGGGACGATCCAAAATCGGGCCAGGAGCGATTGCCGCACGTTGTGCGAGGTGGCCCGGCGGTCCTTGTTGCGTTCCATGCCCCCGTGCTCGGCAATGGAGCGCAGCCGGTTGATGACGCGCCACTGGGTCATCCACGGGAGCCACCACAGGACGGGGTAGATCCACCAGCGGCCGGTGGCCAGCCATGACGCAGCCCACAGGACGGCCTGAACGCCGAAGATGGAAAGGCCGATGGGCCGGAAGGGCTTATTGCGGGTGTTCTTGAGCAACGGGACGAAGTTCTTCCAGCCTGAGATGCCCACCGCGTCGCGGAAGAGGCGACGCCGCAAGGCGGCGCGGGTGCATGGGTAGGGTCCGTAGAAAGCCATGTCGGGTTCGTTCGGACCGAATTCGTCTTTGTGGTGGGCGAAGTGCACCCGCCGGTACAACTGCACCGGAGTGAAGACCGGGTAGGCGATGACCCACATGCCGATCCAGTCGTTCCACCGTTTGTTGGTGAAGAGAAGCTTGTGGGCCGCCTCGTGCATGAGGATGGCGAACCGGGCGTACATCGGTCCCATGAGCACGAAAGCCAGCAGGTAGCTCCACCATGCGTCGAGCCACACCGCTCCACCGACAATCAAGACCACCCAGAACCACACCATCACAACAGAGATGGCATTGCGCCAGTTGCTTATGTGGCGCAGAGCCGGGCGAATTTCAGGGATCGCCATCCCGTTCGCCAGCAACCGCTCGCTCGGAAGGACATCTGGTCGTGCCGTCAGTTCGGGCACCATGGTGGTGGCCATGGGTGAATGTTACACTTTAGAGTCAAGTGACGCAAGACGGTAATAGCCCACTCACCGCTCGATCGGTCCTGGCCAGTGCCCTGCTGGGCATGGAACCTCCTGAGTTGCCGGTGGCCCAGCTCATCCGCTTGACCGGCCTCTTCGGGTTGAGCGAGAACAGGGCCCGGGTGGCGTTGAGCCGGATGGTGGCATCGGGCGAGGCCACCACCAATGGCGCCGGTCTCTACCGACTGGCCGGGCACTTAGCCCAGCGCCAGACCCGGCAATCGGTCAGTCGATCGGGTGTGACGGCGACGTATGGGGGTCAATGGTGGCTGGCCGTGATTACCAGGACGGGCAGCACGGCTGAGGTCCGCTCGGCGCGGCGTCGAGCCCTGGCCTACGCCCGCCTGGCTGAGTTGCGGGAAGGCGTGTGGATGCGACCGGGCAACTTGGCCGTGCAGGTGCCTGATGAACAGATGACTGACGTGGAGCTCATGCTCGCCGTCCCGACCGATCCGGACCGTTTGGTCGCCGAGCTGTGGGACATGGGGGATTGGTCCATGCGGGCTGAGGCACTGCTCGAGCAGCTGACGGTGTTGTCACCCGATGGTCCCGACGCGTTGGCTCCCGGGTTCGAGCTCTCCGCCGCCGTCCTACGCCATCTGCAGGCCGATCCACTGCTCCCCGCAGAACTTCTTCCCCCGGATTGGCTCGGGACGCAACTGCGCAAGGTTTATGACCTCTGGGATATGCGATACCGGTCAACTCTGCGGGAATGGAGTCGTGCCGTCGCCGGCTGAAACCTGCACGCGCATCTGACAGACCGGTACTACCTTTTTCGATATGGAGGTATCTAAGGAAGACGCCGGTGGTGGCAGCTCGGGCCCGGAGAAGCAATGGAAGGAGTCTGCCGCCAAGGCGGCGTTCAACACCGCCTGGGACCTGATCGACCTGGTCGATCGGACACCCGAGCAGGAGCGTGAGATGGTGTTGCGCGCCGCGGCGTCTCGGTACCTGTGGTCCGAGGTTGGCCCGGCGGATGACGAAACTCCATTGGCTGTCGGAGATTGGCAGATGGCCCATGTGCTCAGCCTGTTGGGCGTGGGCGAGCTGGCATTGACCTTCGCCACCGCGTCGCTTCACCGGGCGCAGATGAACGGGTGGACCGACTGGCGCCTGGCCTCAGCCGAAGAAGGGGTGGCTCGCGCCTATGCGGTACTTGGCGACACTGAAGGGCGCGATCGACACGCCGCGGCTTGCCGGAACATGCTTGACGGCTTGGACGAAGAAGACCGAGAGATCATTGCGGGACAACTCGCATCGATTAAGTGAACCGTCGCGTGTGGAGTGGCCGTTGCTACTCGGCGTGCGATTGGCTTATCCAGGTGGCGTACATTTCGGCGTAGTGGCCATGGAGCGCCACCAGCTCGTCGTGTGAACCCTGCTCCAGCAACCGACCGTCGCCGACCACCACAATGCGGTCGGCCCGCATAGCGGTCGACAGTCGGTGGGCGATGAGCACCGCCGTCCGCTGTTGAAGCAGCACGTCGAGCGCGGCCTCGACCATGGTCTCCGACTGCAAGTCCAGGTTGGAGGTCGCCTCGTCCAGCACCAGGACGCGGGGCTGGGCCATGAAGGCCCGGCCCAAAGCGATGAGCTGGCGTTCTCCCGACGAAAGCGACTGACCGCGTTCATGGACGACGGTGTCGAGCCCATGGGGGAGTCGATTGATGAGCTCGGTCAGCCCAACCTGATGCACGGCCTCCCAGACGGCGTCATCGGGTGCGTCTGGGCGGGCGAACGAGATGTTGTCGCGAATTGTGCCGGCGAAAAGGAACGGCTCTTGTGGCACGACGCCGAGCTGACTGCGCAAGGACTTCATGGTGACGGAACGCAGATCATGCCCATCAATGAGCACCCGACCCTCCGTCGGGTCGTAGAAGCGCGTGACCAACTTGGCCATGGTGGACTTGCCGGCTCCGGTTGCTCCCACGAAGGCCACCGTCTCCCCGGGCTCAATGGTGAGATCGACGTCTGAGAGGACGGGGATGTCGGGGTCGTAGCCGAAGGAGACATGGTCGAAGCGGATCCGGCCGCGGATGGGGGGGAGCTCGGTGGACTCGGGGTCCTCCAGCACGGTGGGCTCGTTCTCCAACAGCGTGCGCAGCTTGAACACTGATGACTGGCCCTGCTGATAGGTGTTGTACTGCTGGACCAGGAGCTGAATGGGCTGGAAGAACCGGTTGACGTAGAGGAAGAAGGCGACCAACGCACCGAGCGAGATCTGATGGTGCAGGTACATGTCACCGCCGACAGACAGGATCACAATCTGTCCGATCACGCCGAGCAGCTGGGAACCGGGACCGTAGATCCCGTTAATGCGCCCGGTGTAGAGGTTGGCGTCGCGATACGAGCCGACCACATTGCGGTGTTGCACCACGTTGTAGCGCTGCCGGTTGTGGGCGGTGACCACCCGTACTCCCTGCAGGCTCTCAGACAGGTCGGCCAACACCAGGGCGATGCCGTCACGCACCTTGTCGTACCCACGTTCAGACGCATTCTTGAACCAGATGGACATGATGGTGAGCGGAGGTATCACAACGACGATGGTGATGAAGGCCAAGCGCACGTTCGAGGTGAAGAGGAACACCGAGATGACGACCATGGTCAGGCCTTGAATGGCGAACTGGGCCAGACCGTCTTGGAGGAGCTGCTGCAGGTTCTCTATATCGCTCGTCATTCGGCTCATGACGACGCCGGCCTTCTCCTCGGTGAAGAAGTCCAGCGAGAGTCGCTGCAGGTGGCGGAAGATGGTGGTGCGCAGGTCGTTCATGACCCAGGAAGCCAGCCGTCCCGTCACCCTGACCTGGCCCCACTGCGCGGCCGACGAAATGGCGACCGAGGCCAGGTAGACGGCGGCGATGACAATGACGAGGCCGAAGTCGTGGTGTCCGGGAAGCATGCCGTGGTTGATCGCGTTCTCGGTAAGCCACGGGCCGAGCTGGCTGGACACGCCGATCACACCCACCAAGGCGATCGCTGCCGCCAACATGCCGGGGTACACCTTGATGAGCCCGCCCAAACTCAGTTGGCGTTTCTCTTCGGCCGACGGTTGTTGCGAGAACGTGATCTCGGATTCGCCCCGATCGGGCTCTTCGGCCAGGAGGAGGTCGACGCCGGCTTGCAGTTCTGAGGGGATGCCTCCGAAGGGAAGTCCGGGCTGTGCCGCCCCGGGCGGGCCCCCACCCAGTGGTCCTCCCATCCCTCCTCCACCGAACATCAGAGGACCTCGTCGCCTTCGTCGCCCGGCTCGGCGTCTTCTGCCGACGATGCCTGCGCCAAGACTTCGGAATAGAGGGGTGTCGAGACAAGGAGCTCGGCGTGGGTACCGTCGGCCACGATCTTCCCGCCGTCGAGCAGGACCACCCGGTCGGCCAGGCTGATGGTGGAGAGTCGGTGGGCGACAATCAAGGTGGTCCGGTCCTGCATCAGTACCCGCAGCGCCGAGTGGATCTTCTGTTCCACTTTGACGTCGATGGCGCTAGTGGCGTCGTCGAGAATCAGGATGGGCGGGTTGATGAGGAGCGCACGCGCAATGGCAATGCGCTGACGCTGTCCACCCGAGAGCGTGTAGCCCCGCTCTCCGACCACGGTGTCATAGCCCGCCGGAAGGCGGCGCACGAAGCCGTCGGCGCCGGCGGCTTGTGCCGCTGCCAGCACCTCTTCCGTGCTGGCGTCTGGTCGGCCGTAGGCGATGTTGTCCCGAATGGAAAGCGAAAACAGGAACGGCTCGTCAAGGACGACGCCGGTGTTGGCTCGCAGACTGGTCAACGTGAGGTCACGGACATCGTGATCATCGACAAAGACGGCCCCATCAGAGACGTCGTAGAAGCGCGCCAGGAGCCGAGCCACCGTGGACTTGCCGCTCCCGGTCCGACCGACCAGCGCCACGGTCTCACCGGACCGCAGGTGGAGGTTGAAGTCGGACAGCACATCGGGATTGCCGCCATCTTCAACCGAGAGGGCGACCCGGCTCTGGGTCCCGTAGGCAAACCGCACGTGCTCGAAGCGCACGTCTCCCCGGCTGTCGGACAGGTCCACGGCGTTCGGACGATCGACAATGGTGGCCTGCTCGTCAAGGATCTCGTAGATGCGCTCGGCCGAGGCGGAGGCGCGCTGGCCCATCATGATGAGCATGCCCAGCATCATGAACGGTGCCTGCATCATCAGCAGGTAGACGTTGAAGGCCAAAATGGCGCCGTAACCCAGCGTCCCGTGAATCACCATGTAGCCGCCGAAGAGCAGGACCAGGACCAGTCCGACCTGGGAAAGGTTCTGGATCAGCGGCGAGAAGCGGGCCCGCAGATCAGCATCCTTGATATAGCCCCACTGCACCTTGTCGGCCGCCGTGGCCAGTTGGCGAAGCTGCTGCTCCTCGGCGGCGAATGACTTGACCACCCGCACGCCGTTGACGTTCTCGTCGACCACGGTGGCCACTTCGGCCAGCCGGGACTGGATCAGCCACGACACCGGGAAGAGAACCTTGCGCATGCGCATGCCGGTCCAGTAAATGAAGGGCATGGTGGCCATGGCCACCAGGGCGAGCACCACGTTGATGGAGAGCATGTACCCGAAGGCCACCAGGGCGATGGAGCATTGGACCAGGATCAACGGGGCGAAGGTGAGGTACATCTGCACTGATCGAATGTCCGAGTTGGCCCTGGAGATCAACTGCCCGGATTGGACCCGGTCGTAGAAGGGGAACGACATGCGGGTCAGGTGCTCGTAAATGCCGTTTCTCAGGTCGAACTCAATGTTGTAGGCCACCTTGTAGAGAGCGTTCCGCGCGATGTAGCCCGTGACACCGCCGATGAGCCCGAGTGCGATCACCCAGTCGACGTAGAAGTGCAGGGGCACGGTATGCAGTACGAGGGAGTTGTCGATGGCGTGATTGAGCAGATCCGGGATCTGTACCTGCAGCACGAGGCCGACAAAGGAGAGGATTAGTGAGGTGAGGAACGCCCCCTTGTGCGAAGCCACGATCGGGTAAGCCCGCCGCAACCAGGACTTCGAGGTGTCGGGATCGACAGTGGCCTTGGGCGCCTTGTAATTGCTGGTGACCCCCATGGGCACATAGGCGGCCAGTGGCAGTGTGCGCTCGATGGTCCCGGTGGCGCTGGTCGATGCTGCGTCCGGGCCCCGCTCGTCGTCCGCCTCTGCTCCCGTGCGCTGGTCTTCGGTAGTGCTCACTCGACCCCCTTGCGGGCCTGGTGAAAAGCGGCCAACGCCTGGCCCCACAGCTCCAGCGAGCGGAGGGCCACGGCTTCGTCTTTGCCGGGCAGGCAGTTGGCGATGGAGGCAAGGTGCTCGTCCACGGTCTGGTCAGCCAGGGCCACCATGCGGGCACCTTCTTCGGTGAGGCGCAGCGCAATGCGACGGCGGTCGGTGTCCTCGTGCTTGCGGTCGACCAGGCCTCGGGAGACCAGGCCATCAATGACGGCGGTGATCGACGGCGGTCGCACGGCGAGCCGATCGGCCAGTCCGGAAGCGGCGGCTGAGCCCTCGGCCAGTATGCCCATGACCCGGTACTGCGGCATGGTCAGGTCCAGCGTAGTCAGCGCCACCTCCACCCGCTTGGACAGCCAGGCGGCGACGCGGCCGTACGTGCCCGTCGCCGGAAGTTCGCGCAGCGGTCGCGGCGACGTCACAATTGAGGGGGCACCAGACACTTCGACCATCATACAGTTAGGTTCTCTAACTACAATCCGAGTTGCCCCCACTCAGGGTCCAGCTGGCGCAGAAAGAGGGCGCAGCGCTGTTCTTCCTCCACTTCTCCGATGGCCCCGGCCGCCAGTTCGAGGGCGTGGAGCGAGCGGAGAAACCCGCGATTTGAGTCATTGCGCCAGCGCACATAGCCCGAGCCCCGCCAGCCGGCAGCCCGCAGCGAGTCCAGTCCCCGGTGGTACCCGACGCGGGCGAAGGCGTAGCGGTCGATGGGCGTCTCGGCCAGCTCGGCCAGGGTGGCCCAGGCCTGCAGGCAACGTGGATCTCGCGCCGCGACGGCGGAAACGGCAGCATGCTGCTCAGGCGGGGGGAGGGCCAGCGCTGCGGTGAGGGCATCGGCCAATGCCGGGTCGATCGGGTCCAGAACGGTATCGGGGCTTCCGCTGGTAAAGGTCACACTGTGCTCTGGGGTCATGGCCTCATGGTACGGGTCGAATCCGGGAGACCAGCATTCGTGGAAAACCGGCTGGCGGGCACTCGGAGTGTCGGCCCATTGGAATGTCGGCCCAACATGGTGCAGCTGTACTGTCATTCCCTCGTGAGATCTGACTCGCCATTCCCGGTCGGGGGAGCGCCCATCCCCGCGTCGACGACGGTGCCGCCGGTGCCGGCATTTGAGCACCACCCCGGCGTGCGCGGACGCCAGCGTGAGGCCTACGAACTGGCCGAGCAACTGCGACGGGTGATTGCGCTCTCTGTCAGCACGGCACCTCCACCCGAGGACACCGCCCGCCTGGCCGCCCGCATCAAGGAGGTGGCAGACGAGCTCGAAGGCCACCGGCCCGAGACGCCGATCCCGAGGTTCCTCTTTTCGAGTCCCGATGACATGCCCAACGGGGTTCCCCTCGGTGGGGCTATGCCCTACGACCCGATCATCGGGCCCTTCAACCCGTTGGCCCTCCCCGTGCGCCTGACCTTTGAGCCGCCCAAAGCGTATGGCTTCGCCACCTTCGGGGTGGCCTATGAGGGCGCGCCCGGCTGCGTGCACGGGGCTGCGCTGCTGGCCACTTTTGACATCATCTTGACGGCGGCCAACGCCATTGCCGGTGCGACCGGTCCAACCGTGCGTCTGGGACTTCACTTCCGGCGGCCCACGTTGGCCTACGAGGAGGCTCAGTTCGAAGGGTGGGTGACCGAGGTCACCGATCGGCGCGTCTTCTCCAAGGGGCAGATCGTGCAGGGCGGCGTGGTGACCGTGGAGGCCGACGGCGAGTTCGCCATCTTGAACCGAGACGGCGTGGACCGCATGGCCGCGGGAAGACGCCGGTCGTTCGACGGCGCTGCCGAGGTGGGGGGATAGCCGGCGCGGTGCGACAGTCACTCCAACCCTCACGCGACCCGGCCGACTACCGGTTCGTGCACCGGGTCCGCACCAGGTTCGCCGAGACCGATGCCATGGGAATCATCCACCACGCGGCCTACCTGGCGTACCTCGAGGAGGCGCGGGTGGCCTACCTGCGTCACATCGGTCATCCCTATGACGACGTGCGGGGCGGGGGACTCGACATTGCCGTGCTCGAAGCCGCAGTGCAGTACCGGGCGCCCCTGCGGTTCGACGACGAGGTGGAGGTGCACCTGTGGGCCGGGGCGGCCACGCGTACGACGTTCCAGATCGCCTACCTCCTGACCGTCGGTGGTGCGGTCCGAGCCACGGCGGTCACGGTGCACGGCTGCGTAGATGGCGATGGCAAGGCCACCCGAATGCCGGCCTGGGTGGGCGAGACGTTCGCGGAGTAGCCCTTTCAGGCCGTATCAGGAGTAAAACTTGAACGACGGCCACAGCGAACCCCACGAGTGGCGCAGGCGCGTGCAGATATAGATGTGCCCACCCTCCTCCTGATTGGTGATGCCGGGTCGGTTCTCCAAGGTGGCAACCGCCACCACGTCGGAAAAGTCCGAACGAAGTTGGGTCACGAACTGGCTCGTCCCACTCGCCGGATTGCCCTGCACGACGGCGACGACGGTGGTGGCCCGGGGGTTGCCCGGCCCCCAGTACCAGACGTTGTTCTGCCCGCTGACCGCCTCGGGCAGCCCGTCCTTGCGCCCCAGTTCGTTGATGGCGCCGGCTTCGCCATAGTTGCCGGTGAAGATCACCGCGTGGTCTCGCTGCGGTGCGGGCAGGCGGTGCCAGACGTCGGCCACCGTGTGCACCAACTCGGGCCACCCAACCGTCTCGGTCGGTACCGGGTCGAGCGAGGCCGTCCAGCCGATCCATCTGGCCGGGAGCACAGGGAGGGTGAGGCACACGGTCACCGCCAGGCTCACCGCCAGTGCACCCACCAGGCGGCGGAGCCGGCGTGGTTCCGCTATCCACTGGTGCTCCAGCGCGACCGCTCCGGCGGCGATGAGGAAGAAGTAGGTCGCGGCGATGTAATACGGCTTGGATCCGGTGGTGGCGGCGAAGAAGACGAAGAGCAGGCCGTAGGACCACACAAGGCCCCGCCACAACGGGTTGCCCGAGCGCCACAAAAACCGCAACCCCGCCACCCAGACGCCGATGAGCACCGGCGCGGCCATAAAGATCTGGGAAAAGACGAAGACGACGACATTCTTCAGGCCGCCGTTCTCCTGGGCGAGGGCATGGGTCATGCCGATGGTGGGCCAGTGGTGGGTTGCCTGCCACCACAGATCCGGAACGGTGAAGGCGGCCGCGATGACGGCGCCGATGAGGAAGGAACGATTGGTCAGCAGTGCCGAGCCCCGGCTGAGCACCGTGCCGGCGACAAGGGCCACGGCGAAGAAGGCGATTGAGTGCTTGTTGGTCAGACCGAGGCCGAGTATGGCACCGGCGGCGATCCACAGCCGCGTGTCGCCCGTGCGCCCGATGCGCACGACGACCCATGCCAGGGCCGTCCAGGCCAGCAGGTCGAAGGGAGTCGTATCGAGGATGTGGTCGGCCCCGAGGAGGGCTGGAGCCGTCGCCACCCCGAGTGCCCCGAGCAACTGGGCGAGGCGACCCCCGCCGAACTCCCGGGCCAGGAGGCCGCCGAGCACCACGGTCCCCCCAGCAGCGAGGGATGGCCACAGCCGCAGTGCGGTGAGTGAGACGCCGAAGAGTTCGAGGGCAAGGCGGGCGACGAGCGGGCTGAAGATCGGCTGATCGACGTAGCTGGCGGCCAGGTGCCGCCCGCAGTCGAGGAAGTACAACTCGTCGCGGTGGAAGCCGTAGCGGGCCGAGAGGGCCATGAGGAAGGTGAACAGCGCGCCGGCGACGATGAAGACCCGACGGTCCACCGGATGGAGAGGTGGGGCTCTGTGTGCTGTATCCGATGCACGAGTCTCGGTCGGCGTCTGCACGCGTGCCTACACTGCCACGCCCGTCACTCAGGCGTCGGAACGGATGAACCTGCTCAGCACGAGCGTGACGGCCAGCGCGGTGCTCCGGACGAGCGCCCCGACGGCCGCGCCCAGAGCCGGCCCGATGGCGCAGACGGCTCCAGCTGCGAGATGGGCCGGGCGCCGGAAGCAACCGAGCTCTCGTCGAAGGGGGTCACGTTTTTGGCCGAGCCCGCGGAGCGACCCTACGGAATTGAGGCGACCATGCGGGACGACCCAGGCAATCTCATAAGCCTCACGCGACGCTTCCCGTTTCCACCGGCCTGAGGTCACGAGTCGCGGGGCCGCTTGACGGCGGAAGTCATCCGCCCCGACGGCCATTCAGTCCGAGCCGCGGGACCGCATGAACCCGGCGCTGCCAGTGCCCCACACCAGCACCGTGATGCCGTAGAGGCCGAGAGGAGCTGCTGCCGCGGCACCGAAAGCAGCCGTGGCCAGTCCGGCCGCAATGGCGAAGTCACGCATCGAGATGGTGAGGAGAAGGGCCTTTTTGGTGCCGGGCCGGCTGCGGCGTCCGACCAGGAGTCCCACGCCGGCCGAGGCAATCAGGAGGGCCACAATGGCCGCCAGAACCGAAAGATAGGACCGGGTGAAATGCACCTCGGCTGCCACCAGAGCCACGAGCGCCGCCACCGACAGTGTGCTGGTGGTGGTGGCCACGTCGGAGACCCGAGCGGGTACCGACATCACGACCCCGAGCATGACCCCGATGGCGAGCGGCGCGGCCACAATGCACAGCAGGTTGGTCAGAATGTGCCATGGGTCGAACGTTGCCCCGGGCACCTCTGCGGCCAGTATGGGACCAGCCAGGGCAACCGTCAGAACGGTGGATCCGATGAGCACGCCACCGGCCAGCGCCACGTCGCCACCCGCCATCGCCGTGGTGGCGATGGAAGCGATCTCACAAGGTGCCAGGCCGATGGTGATCACCCCGTCGCGCAAGTGACCGGCCACCACCAGGTGGGCCGCTATCCAGGAGAGCAGCGGCAGGACAGCGATGCCGACGAGCAGGGCCAGAGAGAGTTGCTTCCAGGCGGCGGGAAGCGTGCGGAGAGTCCGCGGGTCGACGTTGAGAGCGGTGGAGAACACCAGGATCACCAACAGGACGTCAATACCCTGGTGCCGGACCGCCCATTCGAGGGGGTGCTGCACCGTCAGGCCGACGGCGGCTGCGGCCACCACAATGATCAATTCGCGGTACTCGTTGAACATCTGACGGCCGTGGCGAGGCATCGGGATCCTTTCGCCGTGGGGTGACCGTCAGCTGTTGACAGTTTATTGACAGGAAACTGGTATTCATGGTGTTACCAGGGTGTTAACTTGATCGAAACAATCAAGAGTCGAGCGACAACTCCTCGACGGAAGAAGTGAGTAGCGCCATGTTCAGCAGGATATTGCTTGCCATTGATGAGTCTGCGTCCAGCGAGACCGCCATCAGCTTCGCAACCGCTATGGCCCTCCAGACCTC
>Ga0302325_10002250_pt1 | contig 47141 bp, 48 predicted proteins | sample Palsa_T0_2_FD_201948 | JGI IMG/M metagenome (GOLD analysis project Ga0302325, IMG submission 201948) | Peat permafrost microbial communities from Stordalen Mire near Abisko, Sweden - Palsa_T0_2 | ecosystem: Environmental > Terrestrial > Soil > Palsa > Peat permafrost | place: Sweden: Abisko...
GAGGCGGTCGCAGTGGGCCTCGAGCACGCCGAGGAGATGTCGTGCCCGCCCCGCGTCGGCGGCGAACAGGTTGCAGCCGTCGGCATATTGGGCGACCATCCGCAGCGTCTTTCGCTCCCCGCTGCCGCCGATCAGGATCGGGATGTCGCCGCGGATCGGCTTCGGGTTGTTGTAAGCCTCACGGACGTGGAAGTACTCGCCCTCGAAGCTCGCCTGCTCCTGGGTGAACATCGCCCGAAGGATCTGCAGCGACTCCTCGAGATACTCGAAGCGACGCCCGAGCGACGGGAAGTCGAAGCCGTAGGCCTCGTGCTCGGCCTCGAACCAGGCGGCGCCGATCCCGAGCCAGGCTCGGCCGCCCGAGATCACGTCGAGCGTCGTCGTGATCTTGGCCAGGAGCGCCGGGTTGCGGTAGGTGACACCTCCGACGAGCGTGCCGAGCGTGAGCTTCGAGGTGCGCGCGGCGATCGCGGCGAGCATCGTGTTGCCGTCGAACATCCAGTTCTGCGGCGGGCCGACCGGGCCGATCTGATGGAGGTGGTCCATCAGCGAGACCGAGCTGAAGCCGCTCCGCTCGGCGGTGTCGGCTATTTCAACGAGCTTCTCGAACACCGCGTCGGGGCCGACGCCGGGATAGTTGAAGTTCGGGAGGTGCAGATCGAGTGTGATGGGGACGCGCATCGCAGCGACTCTAGTGGCCACTGGTCACGCCGGCGCGTCGACCGGCGCGCCGAGCGGCGCGATCGGCAGCTCCACCTCGGCCACCGTTCCGGCGACGTCTGAGCGCAGCCGCAGCGAGCCTCCGGCGGACTCGATCCTGATCCGCTGGGAGGCCAGGCCGATGTGGCCCTCGGCGAGACGGCGATCCGCCATCCCGTCGGCGAAGCCCTTGCCGTCGTCCGCGATCGTCAGACGGATCGACTGATCGGAATGATCCAGTCCGATCTCGACGCAGCGCGCGTCGGCATGCTTGACGACGTTGGTCAACAGCTCCCGTGCGACCGAATAGAGGATCTCCTGCGCCGGACCGTGCCAACTGTCATCCCAGTCCGCCGCGTCGAGGCGCACCGTCAGCCGGCCGCGCGCAGCGGCCGTGTCGGCCAGGTCCTCGAGCGCACGGCGCAGGCCGGCGCGCTCGAGCACCGATGGGTGCAGCTGGCTGACCTTGGAGCGCAGCAGCGAGGTCGACTCCTGCAGCGCGAGCTCGATTCGATCCAACGACTCCGGCTCGCTGTGCAGCCTCAGGTCCTCAAGATCCTGGCGTGCCGCAAGCACGTACTGCAGCGCCCCGTCGTGCAGTTCCTCGGCGAGCTCGCGGCGGGCGGTGGTCTCCACCTGGATCAGCTCCCCGGACAACTTGGTCCGATCGAGGATCAGGCCGGCGATCGTGAGCACGCGCGAGCGCTGCACCCAGGACAGCAGCACGCAGCCGAGGCTGAGCGCGCCGAGCGCGACCGTGCTGACGATGATCCCCGCCCACGGCTCCGCATTGGCGTGCCGGGCGGCGATCAGCGATCCGAGGTAGGCCGCGACCGTCGGCACCGTGATCGCGGCGCTGACCTCTGGCCGGAGCTGCGTGGTCGCGAGCATCGGGATCAGGAAGAAGCCGTTGACGAGCACGTCGCTGGTCCAGCTCTGCTCCGAGCGGCTCGCGAGCACGCTGAGCGCCACGAGCGCCAGCAGGTCGACGAACAGCGCAAGCCAGATGCGCCGGATCACGGGCTCGGCGGCGCGCCGTGTCACGCGAGCCACCCACGCGACCATGACCGTCCAGACCACGTAGGCCCCCGCGACGACGTCGCACGCGACCCGATCGTGCTCCGGCGGCAACGTGGTGACAACGGCCACGACGAACACCGCCAGCGAGAGCCGCAGCAGCAGCTGGACGCGGATCCCCAGAAACGCGTGCTCGAGCAGGATTCGATAGAGCCCCGCGTCGTCGCGGAGATCCGCAAGACGCAGCGTCCGGTCCTCCGGCGGCGCGGGTGAGGCCGCGGCTGTCATCTACTCCAGCAGCCGTAGGCGCATGCCCGCCGCGACCGCCGCCGCCCGATCGGACACTTCGAGCTTCTCGTACAGGCGTTGGGTATGCGTCTTGACGGTGCTCGGCGCCACGAACAACTCGGTCGCCAGCTGCGGGATCGACAACCCGCGGGCGAATCCTCGCAGCACCTCGAGCTCACGCGGGGTGAGCGCCGGCGCCGGCGACTGGGCCCGCATCCGGATCTGCGCGGCGAGGCCGTCGGCCAGTCCTGCCGGGATCACCGTGTCGCCGCGTGACACCTTCAGCACCGCGTCGATCAGCTCCGAGCGCGGCGCGTCCTTGACCATGTACCCGGCGGCCCCCTCCTCCAGCGCGCTGAACACGACCGCGCCGTCCGTCAACGCGGACACGAGCAGCACGCGTGTGGTGACGCCGTCGCGGCGGAGCGCGTGCGTCACCGCCACGCCGTCCATGTCCGGGAGCTGGTAGTCGACCAGCGCCACGTCCGGACGCTCGCGGCCGATGACCTCGAGTGCCTCGCGTCCGGTCTCCGCCTCGCCGACGACCTCAAGCCGGCCGTCGCGAGCGAGTCCACGGGTCACTCCGTCGCGGAAGAACGGGTGGTCGTCCACAACGACGACCGTCACTCTCCGCTCGGTCACGCGATCACTCAGAGAACCTGGCAGCTGGAGCTGGCGGGTCGCCCGCGTGGGAATGCGTTGACAAGCGCGTGGGCGATCAGCTTCGTCCGGTGCTCGTAGCCGACCGTTGTGTAGTGCACGCCGTCCGGGATGAACCACTTGTGCTTGGCCAGCGCCGCCCAGTTCATGACGCGCATCGACGGGTAGCGGTGGCACGCTGCGAGCAGATCCTGATCCCAGCGGTGCATCCCGGACTCCTCGTAGTACTCGGGCGAGCCGGCGATCGTCAGTACGTTGACCCACATCACGGGTTGGTCGCCGATGATCGACATCATCCGATGGATCCGCGCCTTGAGGCCGACGTTGGAGCCGGCGTTGACGTCCGCGGAGTCGTTCGTTCCGAGCGCGAGGATCCAGCACCCGTGGTAGCCGTGTGAGACGTCGGTCTGGGCGACGGTCGCGCCGTTCGGGATTCCCTCGAACGTCTCCACGATCGAACGTGCGCCGGATACCTGCATGTGCACGTGCTTGACCCCGACCTTCTTGAGCTGCGCCGGCGCCCGGAGTCTGCGGTCGGGCACGTACTCCGGGTTGGCCTCGCCGTCGGAGGTGGAGTCGCCGATGTACACGACCGAGCTGCACGAGGTATGGGTTGGCGGCGGCAACGGCTTGGACGCGGTCGTGCTGCTCGACGACCCGCCCTTACCCGCGCCGTCCGAGCGGCCGCCGTGTGAGGTGCCGCTCGAGCCGCAGCCCGCGACGACCGTCAGCACGATCACGGCCAGCGCCGCGGCGGCCATGGCTCGACGCAGCGTGTGCGACTCCCCGGGCGGGCCCGGCGAGCCGCTGGGACCCGATCCGTGCTGGCGCACAGCGCTGGATCATATGGTCTGTGTCCGTCGGAAGCGCTGACACGCCTGGACGCCGACGACGCCCTCCCCGCCCGCTCGGCACCGCCGCCCCGCGGCGACGGCGCGCCGCGATGAGCGCCGCCGGCCACATGCGCAGTCAAGCCCTGCGCAGTCGCTCCGAGACGGACTCCGCCAACCGCTCGGCCGCGACTCCGTGCGCGTCGCAGATCCGACCCAGGTGCAGCAGCGAGTCGGACTCAGCCGCGACGTCTCCGTCGCCGAGTCGCAGCAGCAACTCGACGCCCGGCGCCAGCTCCTTGGTCGTGAGCCCGACCGAAACGTTGACGAGATCGTCCGAGGTCACTGCCGCGACGATCGCGCAGTGACGGACCCCGAGCTGATCCAGCATTTCCCGGTCGTCGCCCCGGCCGATCGCGACCGCGATCCCCGCCCGCCTCGCGAGCCGGACGCACGGCGCATCGGGATCGGCTTCGACGACGATGACCGCCCGGCGGCGATCGATCAATGACTGTGCGAGCCGGAAGCCGACCTGGCCGAGCCCGACCAGCAGCACGTGCCCGCGCGCCGGACACGAGCGCCGGCCCACGAACGTCGTCAGCCGTGGCCGGCTCAGCCGGCGCACGAGCGCCGCCGTGAAGACCGCCAGCAACCCGATCGTCGCCAGCGTGTCGGCGGTCGCGATCAGCTTGAACCAGACGGGCGCCGTGTCGGCATGCGGCGCGTCGGCGATGGTCGCCAGCGTCCTCGCGCTGAAGAACACCGCGTCGACCGCGTTCTGATGCAGGCCGATGAGCCCTATCACGATCTGAGCGATCAGCGCCGCGATCAGGCCGGAGCCGGTGATCACCAGCAGCCGCAGCGCGTCGTCGACCCACCGCACCCCGTGCGTCCAGCGCGGGCGCGGCGTATCCATCAGCGACTCGCACTGCCCGGCGATCGCAGTGGCGACCAGGTCCGCGGTCGAGACGATCCTCGCCTCGGGTACCGCCTCGCGGATCTGGTGGGCCACCGTGCGGTCGAAGATCGTCGCCCACAGCGGCAGGTCGGGCCGCAGGTGGGCGCTGAGCAGCGTCAATCGCAGGGCGAGCACGTCGTCGCGGGTGACGACCGCGGTCGCGGTCCAGCGCTGCTCCAGCAGCAGATCGCGAGCCTCGGCGTCGGTCGTCGGTGAGGACGTCCGCGCCTCGATCCCGACTCCCGCCAGCCGCAACGTCAGCGCGTCTGCAAGCGCACCGCCGTCACCGAGGATCAACAGCATCAGGTCACGCTACAGCCCGTTCGCGGCCGCGGGGCGCGGCGGACGGGGGATTCCTAGCGCTGCAGCCGACCGTCGAGCAGGCCGCTGATCTGCTCGGGCGGGATGGGCCGGCTGAAGTGGAAGCCCTGCCCAAACTCGCAACCGAGCTCGAGCAGCACATCGAGCTGTTCCTGGGTCTCGATCCCCTCGGCGACGGCCAGGAGGCCGAACGTCTGCGCGAGCTCGAGGATCGTCGCGACGACCGCGCTGGCCGCATCGCTGCGACCCAGCCGCTCGACGAACTGGCGATCGATCTTCAACTGGTCGAGCGGGAGGCGATCGAGGAACGCCAAGCAGGAGTAGCCGGTCCCGAAGTCGTCGAGCGCGATCCTCACGCCGAGCCACCGCAGCGCGCTCGGCACGTCGATGTCGATCGGCTCGGGCATCATCGCCGCCTCGGTCACCTCCAACACCAGGCGACCCGGCTCCAGACCCGAGATGCGCAGTGCCTGGCTGACCTCGTCGGGCAGCGTGTCGACCAGCTGGGAGGGGGAGACGTTGACGTGCACCGACACCTCCGGGTGCGTCTCCTGCCAGCGCCGCGCGTCCGCGCAGGCACGGCGCAGGATCCAGCCGCCCAACGGCGAGATCATCCCGGTCCGCTCGGCGATCGGCACGAACTCCGACGGGCCCAGCCGGCCCTCGGTCGGGTGATCCCATCGCAGCAGCGCCTCCAAGCCGGCGATCCGCCCGCTTCCAAGCTCGACGACCGGCTGGTATTCGAGCACGAACTGCTCCTCGGCGAGCGCTTCGTGCATCTGCGCGGCGAGCAGCAGGTCACGGCTGGACCGGTCGAGCAGCGTGGGGTCGAACACCGCGATCCGATCGGTGCCCTGCGCCTTGGCCCGATACATCGCCGCGTCGGCCTCGCGCAGCATTCGGTCGGCCTGCGGCTCGGCCGACAGCGAGATCCCGACGCTCGCGGTCACGAACACAAGCCTGCCACCGACCGTGAACGGCGACTGCAGCGAGCTCAGCAGCCGCCGGGCGACCTCCTCGGCGTCTTCGACGCGATAGATCCCATTGCAGAACACGACGAACTCGTCGCCCCCGAACCGACTCACCGTCTCCGGCTCGCCGACGGTCTCGTTGAACCGATGGGCGACCGCCCGCAGCAGCTCGTCACCGGCGAGGTGCCCGAGCGCGTCGTTGACGAGCTTGAACTGGTCGAGGTCCAGGAACAGGACCGCCACGTGCCCACGCTCTGACTCGGCGCGGGCTGCCGCCTCATCGACCAGCTGGGCGAATCGCGTCCGGTTCGCCAGACCGGTCAGCGAGTCGTGCAGCGCCTGGTGGCGGATCCGCTCCTCCTCGGCGTGCTGCTCGGTGACATCCTGCGCGACCGCCGTCAGGTACCGCGGCCGGCCGTCAGCCCCCGGGCTGACGCCGGCTGCGGCGCGGACGCGCACGGCGCGACCGTCACGGCGTGTGAGCACCCGCTCGCCGTCGGTCGTCCGCAACGTCCCGTCCGCGAGCTGCCTGCTGATCGTGGTCATGCTGACCAGCGGCGCGTTCTCAACGTGCTCGAGTCCGGCCAGCAATCGCCAGTCGCGGCCCACCATCTCGCCCGGCTCGTAGCCGTAGATCGCCGAGAACGCGTCGTTGACCTCGATGATCGTCCCGAGCTTCATGTCCATTCGGCAGACGCCGACCCTTGCGAACTCGGCGAAGTCGGCCAGCCGCGCCCCGCGTGAGGCTGGGTCGGCTTGGGCTCGCTTGAGCGAATCGATGTCGCTCACCGTGAACATGTAGGCGCTCGAGCCGGCCGATTCGCCGGCGAGTGCGCTGCGCTCGATCAAGGTCCATAGGCGGCTTCCGTCCGGTCGCCTGATCAGACGCTCGTCGGGTCGTGGGTCGATCTCGCCGGTGAGGGGGTCGCCGTTCGCGGTCGCCGAAAATGCAAGCGCGATGTCGGACCCCAGACCGAGCTCGTCGAGCGTCAGGCCGACCGGGTCCGGGCGTCCGAGGATCTCGGCCAACCGCGGGTTGGCATAGGTGATCGTGCCGACGGCGTCGGCCAATCCGAAACCGACGTGTGCCATGTCGACGACTCGGCCGAGGACGCGCGCGGACTCGGCCGGGGAGAGACCGATCACAGATCCGCGCCCGTTCGCGCAGGGGCGTACGGCGCGCTCGCTCGGGCGCGCGTGTACGCCAGATCCACGCCCCGGATCCCTGCCATCGATTTCCCCTTTCAGCAACTTCTCGCCGCGGTCGTGCACGCTGAGCGCTCCTTACCGCCGGCTCGATTCGGGTGCCTGCTCGGTTCTTCGTGCAACGGTCTGCTTCGGATCACTCCGGGGCGCGACGATCAATGCAGGACCGACTGCAGGTTCGCGGCCAGCTGCGCCAGGTCGGTCGCCGCCATGAAGCGGCCGTTGCCGCGCCGCGCGAGCGCGGTCCCGGCCCGCACCGCGTCGGGATCGGGGCTGGTTCCGAGCACATGCAGCACGTCGAACGCGCCCGCCGGTCCCGACGGATCGCCGCCGCGTGTGTGCAGGCAGTCGGACATGAGGATCGCCCCCCGGCCGCCGGGCGCGACCTGCTCCAGCTGCGCCGCCGCCGCCCGTAGCGCGCGTGCGAGGTCGGTGACGCCGTGCCCGCGCAGCGACAGCAGATCGTCGACAACCCGGTCAGACGGCACCTCGGAGCGGAGGTCGCGCAGCAGCAGCGGCTCGGCCGCGAAAGCGATCACGCCGGTGCGCAGGCGGTCGCCGGACGCCTGTACGACCGCGGCCGCGGCGACCGCCGCCAGCGCGACGGCCCGCCCCGTCATCGAGCCCGAGCGATCCACCAGCAGGCAGATCGCACGCGGCGACGCGCCCCAGGACCGGGCGACGATCCGCTCGGGCCGATCCGGCCGCAGGCCCTCGGACAGCTCGAGCGTGCGATCGAGGTCAAGGTCGCCCGCGAAAGAGCCGCGGCGCGCCACCAACCGGCGGGTGCCCGGTCGGCGCGGGGAGCCCACGCGGCCGAGCGGCGGCAGCAGTCGCCCGGCGAGTCGCCGGGCATCGGCTCGCAGGGCCGGGTCGGTCGCGACCGCCATGTCGGCGAGCAGCGCGACCGTCCGATCGGGGTCGCGGCGCAGCTGCGAGTCAAGCGCCGCCGGATCGATCACTCCGACCTGCGGCGAGACGGCTGCGAACGCCTGGTGCTCGGCGCGCAACTGGTCACGGCTGAGCGTCCGTCTGGCGGCGTCGTCGACGCGCTTGCGAGTGTCCTCCGGGGTCGGAGGCGTGCGCTGTCTGCGGGCGCCGGGCGACGGTCTCGGGCCCCATGCGCCGGGCTCAGGCTGCGGCTCGGCCCGATCTGGCTGCCCGATCGTCGTCTGAGATCATCAGCGCGGCGTCGAGCAGCTCGGTGATCACCTCCTCGACCGAGCGACCCTGGTCCTCGTGGACCCGGATCCGCCCGGACATCGCCGCGATCGCGGCGTCGAGCAGCAGTTCGCGCTCGAGCGCCGTCGCGCCGCGGGCCGTCGCCAGACCGTCCGCCAGCTTGACCATGTCGATCGCGCCCCGGACCGACGACCCCATTCGCACAGCAGCGTGCAACCGGCTGCCGCGCGCGATCGAGACCGCCACCTGCACGACCTCGCCGCCGACGCCGGTCTGGGTCCGGACGACCTCGTGTTCCTGTTCGGCGTCCAGGTAGCCGATCGCGATCCGGCACATCCGGTCGGCGATCGCCTGGCTGACCCGGGCGGTTCCGATCGTGTCGAACGGGTTCATCGCGGCGACGAGCACGAACCCGTCCGCCGCGAGCACGCGGCCGACCCGCGGGATCGCGATCTCGCGCTCGGCCATGGCGGTGATCAGGACGTTGAGCGTCTCCTCGGGAATGCGGTTGAGCTCCTCCAGGTACAGCAGCTCGCCGGCACGCATCGCGGTCGCCAGCGGTCCGTCGGTCCACGCCTGCGGCGTATAGCCGCCGTCGAGCACGAGCGCGGGATCGTGATGACCGATCAGCCGTGCCGGGGTCAGCTCCGCGTTGCCCTCGACGAACTGGACGCCGCGCCCGCTGGAGGCCGCGATCGCTCGCAGCAGCGTCGACTTGCCGGTGCCGGGAGGGCCGTCGAGCACGGTGTGGCAGCCCGCCCGCAGGGCGACGCCGAGGACCTGCGCCTCGCGGCGCAGACCCACGACCGTCGTCGGCGGGATGCCGGCGGGCGGACTCATCGGCGTCGCGTGTGCTGCCGAGGCTCAGGAGTCGTGGATGACCACTCCGCGGATGTTCTTGCCGGCCTCGAGGTCGGCGTAGCCGTCGTTGATCTGCTCCAGGCTGTATTGCTTGGTGACGAGCTCGTCGAGCTTGAGCTTGCCGGCGCGGTAGAGCTCGAGCATCCGCTTGATGTCGTACGCCGGGTTGCAGTCGCCGAACAGCGAGCCGAGCACGTGCTTGCGGTTGAGCGTCAGGTCGAGGCCCGACAGATGCACGGTCATCGCCTCGGGGTGCGCGAGGCCGGTCAGCACGATGTTGCCGTTCTTGCGCACTGCGGCCGCCGCCGCCTGGACGACCTCAGGCGTGACGACATCGACGGTCACGATCGCCACATCGGCGCCGCCGGCCGGGTTCTGAATGGCCAGCTCGTGCGCCTCCTCAGCGGTCGCGGCCGTGTGCGTGGCGCCCATCTCCTGTGCGAACTCGCGCTTGAAGGGCTGCGGATCCACGGCGATCACCCGGGTCGCGCCGGCGTGCGCGGCGCCCTGCACGGCGTTGGCGCCGATCCCGCCGATGCCGTAGATCACGACCGTGTCGCCGATCTGGACGTTGCCGGTGTTGACCGCCGAGCCCCATCCGGTCGGCACCCCGCAGCCACAGAGCACCGCGACTTCGAGCGGCAGGTCGTCGTCGACCTTCACCACCGACGCGTCCGAGATCGTCGCGTACTGCGAGAAGGTGCCGAGCATGCACATCGCGCCCGCGTCGACGCCGTCGATCGAGAACGCATAGGTGCCGTCGGGGAAGTGGCCGGCGAGGATCGTCGCGCCCATGTCGCAGAGGCTCTGGCGGCCGGTCGAGCACCAGCGGCAGTGGCCGCAGGCGGGGATGAACGCGCAGACCGCGTGGTCGCCCTTGGCAACCTTGGTGACGCCCGGGCCGACGGCCTCGATGATTCCCGCGCCCTCGTGGCCGCCGATGTACGGAAGCGGCACCGGCAGATCGCCGGTCATCAGGTGCATGTCGGAGTGGCACAGACCCGCGGCCGTGTAGCGGATCAGGACCTCGCCCTCCTTCGGGTCACGGACGTCGACCTCGAGGATCTCCCATGGCTTGTTGACCTCGGTCAGTACGGCTGCCTTGCTCTTCACGTGGTGCTCCCTCGCCTCGGTGATGTGTGCCGGACCGTCTCAGATCGAGAGGCCGCCGTCCACGGGGATGATCGCACCGGTCATCGCGTCCGCGTCGGGCCCTGCCAGCCAGGCGAGCAGCGCCGCCACCTCGTCGGGCTCGATCAGCCGCTGCAGCGGCTGCTGGTCCGCGAACGCCTCGGCGTTGTCGAGGCTGTACAGGCGGGCGGTCTCGTCCAGGATCGGGGTTCTGGTCGACCCGGGCGCGACCGCGTTGGCGGTCACGCCGGTGCCGCGCAGCTCTGAGCCGAGCGCCCGGATCAGTCCAGCGACCCCTGCCTTGGCCGCGCAGTAGGCCGCGAGCATCGGCAGACCCCGGAGCGCCGCGGTCGAGCTGACCGCCAGGAATCGGCCACGGCGGGGCTGCGGTCGCTGCAGCAGTGACGGGATCGCGACCCGTGCGGCGATCAGTACCGCGCCCAGGCAGACGTCGAGCACGGCCTGCTCGGCCGCCGGGTCGAGCTCCCACTGGGGCACGCCACCGGCGACCACGCCGGCCGCGGCGACGAACGCGTCGAGCCCGCCGTGCTCTTCTACGACGGTGTCGACAATCGACCGCAGTGCTTCGCGGTCGGTGACGTCGGCAAGCGCCGCTGTGACCGCTCCTGCGCGGTCCGCGTTGGCGTGCTCGGCGACGTCGTGCAGCTGCTGCGGCGTGCCGAGCGCGTACGGCAGTCGGGGGTCATCGCCGCCGCGATCGACGGCGACGACGGTCCAGCCGTCTGCGGCCATGCGCAGCGCCGTCGCCGCGCCGATCCCCCGGGCCGCGCCGGTGACGATCGCCACGCGGGCGGGGAAGGATCGGCCCGCGCCCGGTGCTCTCACATCAGGAGTGGGAGGAAAGTCCGGTATAGACGTACAAATATCCCAACTGGCGAATCGGTGGGGGCACGTCCATCACCGTCAGCTCGCCGCAAGCCGATCTGAATCGACGTGAGCGGCCGGATGGCGCGCCGGCGGCGGCATCTGCGCGAACGGGCCGGAGAGACGTCGCCCTCCGGCCCGCGCGCAATGAATTGCGCTTACAGCGCGACGATGACCTGCTTGGTCTGCGTGTAGGCCTCCAGGACCTCTTCGCCCATCTCACGACCCCAACCGCTCTGCTTGTAGCCGCCGAACGGAAGCGCGGCGTCATACAGGTGGTAGGAGTTGACGTAGATCGTCCCGGCCTTGACCCGCGCTGCGAGCTTGTGGGCCTTGGAGATGTCACGCGTCCACACGCCCGCGGCGAGGCCGTAGACCGTGTCGTTGGCCTTCGCAGCGAGATCGTCGACGTCGGCGAACGGCAGCGCCGCCACGACCGGTCCGAAGATCTCCTCCTGGATCACGCGATGATCTGCGGTTGCGTCGACCAGCACCGTCGGGCGCACGAAGTACCCCGGGCCGTCGATCGCCGAGCCGCCCGTGCGCGTCTGAGCGCCCTCGTCGGCACCGATCTTCAGGTAGTTGGTCACGCGCTCGAACTGCTCAGTGGAGACGAGCGGTCCCATCTCCGTGTCCGGCTGCAGACCGTGGCCGACCTTGATGTTATCGGCGGCCTTGGTGACGCCGTCGACCACCTCGTCGAACAGGTCCTCGTGGATGAACAGCCGGCTGCCGGCCGTGCACACCTCGCCCTGGTTGAAGAAGATCCCCGCGGCGGCACCGGCGATCGCCGCTTCGACATCGGCGTCGTCGAGCACGATGTTCGGGCTCTTGCCGCCGAGCTCGAGGGTGACCTTCTTGAGGTTCGTGCGACCTGCGGCCTGCGCGATCAGCTTGCCGACCTCGGTCGAGCCCGTGAACGCGACCTTGTCGACGTCGGGGTGCTCGGCCAGGCGCGCGCCGGCGTCGCCGAAGCCGGTGATGATGTTCAGCACGCCGTCGGGCAGCCCGGCCTCCAGGCACAGCTCGCCGAGCCGAAGCGCGGTCAGCGGCGTCTGCTCGGCCGGCTTCAGGACGCTGGTGTTCCCGCAGGTCAGCGCCGGCCCGACCTTCCAGCAGGCCATCAGCAGCGGGAAGTTCCACGGCACGATCTGGCCGCAGACTCCGACCGGCTCCTTGAGCGTGTAGGCGAGGAACTCGCCGCCCGGGATGTAGGGCAGCGACGGGGTTACGGTCGAGCCCCTGAGCTTCGTCGCCCAGCCGGCCATGTACCAGAACAGGTCGGCCGCGAGCGGCACGTCGGCGCCGGCGGCAACGGTCTTCGCCTTGCCGTTGTCCAGCGACTCCAGCTCGGCCAGCTCGTCGGTGTTCTCGGCGATCAGGTCGCCGATGCGGTGCAGGATGCGGCCGCGCTCGGACGGGGTCAGCCGGCCCCAGGGGCCGTCCAGTGCGGCGCGCGCCGCCTTGACCGCCAAATCGACGTCGGCCGCCTTGCCGTGGGCGACATGGGCGAGCACCTCGCCGGTGCCCGGGTCAAACGACTCGAAGGTCTCGCCGTCGAGTGCCTCTACCCACTTGCCGTTAATGAGCAGCTTGCGGGGTTGCGCGGTGAACTGTCGGGTCGACTCTGCGACCGGTACGGACAATGCCATTCGAGTGCTCCCTCTCTCGTAATTTTGGGATTCTGATCGTAGGTGTGCGTACGTTGCATCGACGCTGCAAGTCGTGGGCTCACCAGGTCCAGTTCGGGACCGAGCGGATCGGGTGCAGCTCCTCGTCGGTCGTCGCCCACGAGTTCTGTTGGGCGACACTTGCGCCGAACTCGACGTGCTCGCGGACCGCGCGTCGAAACCGCTCGTCGTCGGGCAGTTAGGCCTCGTCGAGCGCCTCCATGTAGGCCTGCACGAACCGCTCACGCTGAACGTCTGAGATCTGCAGGTGCCGGTGCACGTCGATTATGGACTGGAAGCCTTGTTCGCGGGTAAAGCGATCGGGTCCGCCGAACGACTCGGCCGTGAACCAGGTCAGATGGTCCACGTGCGTCGGCACTCGCTCAGTGGACAACTGCTTGAGCACGGGGTCGCTCAGCGCCATCTCGTAGAACAGCGCCTCGAGACGGTGCAGGGCGGCTTCGCCCCCGGCATGTTCGTACAGACTCTCGGGCATCGAATCTCGCTCCGGTGTCGTGTCAGCCTCGCCCGTCAGGGGGTGTCAGCCTCGCTGTCAGGGCAGTTGCCGCGCGAGCCTGCGCACGCGCGCGTGCGCCGCCGGCAGCCGCGGATCGCTGGGCGTCAGCAACGTCACGAGCTCACGGGCGGCGTCCTGATCCTCCTGGCCCGGCGTCGTCTCACACCAGATGCGCAACAGGTCGGCGTCACGTGACCGGCGCACGGCGGCGCCCACGCCGTACTCGAGCCGATCACGCGCCTCGACGATCCGCGGGACTTCTGACCGCGGCAGGAAGCGCTCACGCATCAGCGCCACCGCACGCGGCAGGTCGCCGGCTTCCAGCAGCCATTCGGCCTCCTGCAGGTCGCTCGTGACCGGCTCGGAGAATCCATACGGTCGCGACTGCAGCAGCTCGCCGAGCGTATGGCGCAGCCGCGAGACCTCACCGCGAACCGATGACGGCCTCCCGGTCTCGCCGTAGAGCTCGAGCGTCAGCTCCTCGGCCGACAGCTCCCGGTCGCTCAGCGCCAGGACCGCCAGCAGCTCGGCGTGGCGCGTCGACAGCGAGTGGGTGCGGTGCATGAACGTGATCTGCGGGTGCGCGCCCGCCAGCACCAGCCGCGCCCGCGGCGCCGCGGCGGCGTGATGCCCGCGGTGTGGGCCGCGGCGCCAGAGCACGAGCATGTCGGTACCGGGCAGCTTCTCCAGCTCGCCGGTCGCGCCGCCGGGAAGCGTGATCGTCTCCGCGCCCGAGACGGCAACGGCGCCCGCCGTCCAGCCCTCGGGCGCGGTCGCGACGACCTCGCCGTTGTGGCGGATCAGCGCGGTGCGCTCTCGCGTCCCGGCCACGCGCGCCATGAACAGAGCCTTGGCGTGTTCGTCTCGGACGGCGAGGTCACGTCGCAGGTAGGTCTCGGCCACTCCGGCAGCCGCGGTCACGAGTCCGAGCGTGTGCGGGTGGGCGGTCTTCAGCCGCCCTGTCAGATCGATCACCGCGGCGAGCTCGCCGGTCGCCGGATCGTGCACCGGCGCCGCGCAGCAGTGCCACGGATGCACGTCGACCGAGAAGTGCTCGGCGCTGAAGATCTGCACCTGATGGTCGACCGCGATCGCGGTGCCCATCGCGTTGGTGCCCGCGCCTGACTCCGACCAGTCGGCGCCGCGCACGAACGCGATCTCATCCGTCGCCGAGACGATCTCGCGATCGCCGCCCTTCCACAGCACGATGCCCTGCGCGTCGGTGATCGCCAGCAGGTGCGCCGACTCGTTGGTCGCACCCCCCAACAGCTCTTCCAGCAGCGGCATCAGCGGCCGCAGCAGATGCCCGCCCCAACGCTCCTCGATCTCCCCGTCATCGAGCACGCTATCGGTCTGCGTGGTGGCCGTCAGTCCGGCGCTCGAGCACCGCGCCCACGAGTCCGCGATCAGCGCCCGCACCCGTCCGCGCACGTCCTCGCCGGCGTGGAACGCCTCGTTGAGCCGCCGCAGCGTCCGCGACTGTGCAACCCGATCGCCGACCGGTGAAACCGCCAGCCACGACTCCCGCCGCGGGCGTTCGTACTCCAGGTTGGACCGCAAGTGACTCTCCACTTTGCAGGGTAGTGCATCGCGGGCTCGGCACCTATGCATTTAGGGTGGTCTCGCGGGCCTTTGATGGCGGATCGCCTCGGCGGTGCCTACGTTCCGGTGCCGAGCCCGCCTGCGACGAGCTCGTTCACCGTCTCGTGCCTCCAGGCCCGGCCCCGGGGCCGCCCGCTGGAGCTCAGCTCGCTGCCGGTTGGCCCTCGTCCGGCGGTGCCGGCTCGCGCAGCAACGTGATCGTCCCGTCATCGAACACGGCCCGGACCTCGACGTGCCCGCCGAGCGCCTCGACCACCTTCGTGAGGGACACGAGCTCATCGGAGAGATCGCCGAACGAACGGTCCGGTTGCCGGGCGGCGAGCGCGTCCAGCTGGTCGGAGGACAGGCCGCGTCGCGCCCGCACGGCGTCGAGCCTGATCTCGGCGTCTGCCAGCTGCAAGTAGGCGATCCGGTACGCCTCTCTCACCGGCCCAGGGTCGCCGAGCGGCTGCCACGGTTCAGAGCCCGCCATTGAGAACTGCCTCCCTTCGTGTGTTGAAAACGGTCAAAGATCCCGTCGCCCAGGGGGACATTGGCCTCGTACCAGCGGTTCCACTGATCTGTCTTGTCTCCGCCGAGCAGCAGCACGCCGCGCCGCTCTCCGGTTTTCGCGAACAGCACACGTCGGTTGCCACCGACCGACCGTAGCTCGTGCATCTCGTCGCGGTGGCGGGAGCTCTTGATCGGCTTGACCAAGGTGGACCTCGGCGCCGGGCCGCTAGCGATCAGGCCCTCGAGCGCGAGCGAAACCGATTCGGCCGCCGTCCCCGTGAGTCGCTGCTGCCACTCGCGGAACTCGGGGCCTGTGAGCAGCTCCCAGCCCTTCCCGTCCGCCGGTTGCGAACCATCCATGCCGGTCAATAGCCGTCGGAGCGGGTGGCCACACCCCCTCCGGGACCGGCGGCCAGCCCCTGCTCCAGCGATCTGGCGAACGCGGATCTCGGTCGCTTGGGATATCGCTTGCGGCAGTTGAAAGGGATATCCCATGGCCGCGGCCGGTGGCAATCGCCATCAGCGGCACGTTTGGCGCGCGCGCCAGCGAACGCCCGAGTCGCTAGTCCTGGGTGCGCCGGCCGAACAGCCACAGCGTGCCCGGCGCCGCGATCGCCAGCAGCAGCGCGCACCACAGCAGCGAGCACCCGACCGGGTGCTGCAGGGGCCAGACGACGTGGGCCGGCAGCGCCGTCGGGTTGCCGAACAGCGAGCGGACCGCGGTGCAGAACGTGGTGATCGGGTTGTACTCGGCGATCGTGCGCAGCGCGCCGTGCAGACCGCCGAGCGGGACGAACGTGCTGGCCAGGAAGCTGAGCGGGAACACCACCAGGAACACCGCCCCCTGGACCGCATCGGGCGAGCGAGCGGCGACGCCGAGCATCGTCCCCAGCCACAGCATGGCGCAGACGATCAGCGTCAGCAGGCCGAACCCGGCGATCGCGTGCGCCAGGTCAGAGTCGATCCGCCAGCCGACGATCAGGCCGGCACCGGCCAGCACTGCCAGCGCCACCAGCGACGCGCTCAGCTCGGCGATCAGGTGCCCGAGCAGGTAGGCCGAGCGGGCCATCGGCAGCGAGCGGAAGCGGTCGACGATTCCCTCGCGCAGGTCGGTCGCGATCGACACGCCCGGTCCCATCATCCCGAACGCGACCGTCTGCACGGCGACGCCGGAGAGCAGGTAGGAGCGGTAGCTGCCGCCACCGGGGAGGTGGATGACGTCGCCGAACACATAGGCGAACAGCAACACGAACATCAGCGGCTGAATCGTCACGTCGAGCAGCTTCTCGGGGATCTGGCGGATGTGCGCGAGGTTGCGACGGGCGAGCACGAGGCTGTCGCGCAGCTGCCAGCGCAGCCGGTTGACCGTGATCGGTTCGGGGGCGAGGGTGGTCATCGGATGGCTGCCTCCGGCGCAGCGTCGGGGTCGGGGGTGGGGGCGGTGTGGGTGCCGGTCAGGGCTAGGAACACGTCGTCGAGCGTCGCCTGGCGCCGGGCGACGTCGATGGCGTCGATGCCCGCGGCGTCGAGCGCGCGGACGACCTCCACCAGGCGGGTGCTCGGCGCGACCGGCGCGGTCAACTCAGGCGCCGTCGGGTCGGCGCTGACGGGGCCGTCGGCGAACCGGGCGAGCGCCGCGCTCGCCGCGTCGAGCTGATCGCGCTTGGGCAGCGTGACCGAGATCCGTTCGCCGCCGAGGCGCGCCTTCAGCTCCGACGGCGTGCCCTGGGCGGCGATTGCGCCGTGGTCGAGCACGACGATCCGGTCGGCGGTCCGGTCGGCCTCCTCCAGGTACTGGGTCGTCAGGATCAGGGTCGCGCCGTCGCCGACGAGCTCGGCGAGCAGCGCCCAGATCTCGTTGCGGCCCTGCGGGTCAATGCCGGTCGTCGGCTCGTCGAGGAACAGCACGGGCGGGCTGGCGATCAGGCTGGCGGCCAGATCGAGCCGGCGGCGCATTCCACCGGAGAACGTGCGGACGAGCCGGTCGGCGACATCGGCCAGGCCGATCCGCTCCAGCAGCTCGTCGGCTCGCCGGCGGACGACGGCGGGCGGCAGGTGGTAGAGGCTGCCGACCATCCGCAGGTTGGCGCGGGCCGACATCAGCCCGTCGACCGATGCGTACTGGCCGGCCAGTCCGATCCGGGAACGCACCCGCGCGGACTCCGAGACGACGTCGAGTCCGGCCACCTCGGCGGTGCCGGTCGTCGGCGCGGTCAGCGTGGTGAGGATCCGGATCGCCGTCGTCTTGCCGGCGCCGTTGTGCCCGAGCAGCCCAAGCACGGTGCCGGCGGGGACCTCGAGGTCGAGCTCACGCAGCGCCCACAGCTCGCCGAAGCGCTTGCCGAGTCCGCTCGTTCGGACGGCGGCCAGGCGCTTGTTCGTATCTTGTACTTCAAGTTCGTACACCATACGAAGAACGCTAACAGTACGCTGTACGAAAATGTCAAGCGATGAGTCGACGAAGCGGCACGACGCGGGCGATCCGGACGAGGCCCGCCGCGGTCGCGAGGCGCCGCCGCGGCGCCAGCCCCGGCGCGATCCGGGCCGTGAGCGGGCCGAGGCCCAGCGCCGCTCGCGCGCGACCCGTGAGCAGCGGATCGAGCAGCGCGACACGCAGCGCGCGGACCGGCGCGACGGACCGGCGGTCGGACCGATCTGGGCGCGGCCCGAGCCCGGCGCCCGCCGCGCCTCGCTGACGCGTGACGAGATCGCCCGGGCGGCGCTGGCGATCGCGGACGCTGAGACGCTCGATGCGGTGTCGATGCGGCGCGTCGCCTCCAAGCTCGCCGTCGGGACGATGACGCTCTACTACTACGTGCGCAACAAGGAGGAGCTGCTCGACCTGATGCAGGACGAGATCATGGGCGAGGTGCTCGTGCCCGAGGGAGAGCTGCCCGCGGACTGGCGCGGCGCTCTGACCGAGATCGCCGAGCGGACCCGGGAGACGATGCTCCGGCACCCGTGGGTGCTGGGCGCGCCGCCGGCCGCCGGCGGTCCAAACGGGATGCGCCACTTCGAGCAGTCGCTGGCGGCGGTAAACGAGATGGAGCTCGATCTCGCCGGGCGCTTCGAGGTGATCTGCGCCGTCGACGACTACACGTTCGGCTACCTGCTGCGCGAGGTCGAGCAGGCGAACGAGGATCGCAGCCCGTACGCGTCCGAGGAGTGGATCGAGGCGGTCATCGCGTATCTGGACGAGCAGTGGTCCAGCGGCGCTTTCCCAGAGGTGCAGCGCCTGCTGCCGGGCTCCAGCACGCGTGAGTTGATCGCCGAGCTGGACGCGCTCGCACACGACGCGGGACGGTTCCGCCGCGGCCTGGCGTGGGTATTGGACGGGATCGAGCGGACGTTCATGTCAGGATCACGCCCGGATTGAGGATCCCGTTGGGGTCCAGAGCCCGCTTGATCGCCCGCATCGCCGCGATCTCGGCGTCCGATCGCACAAGTGACAGATACCGCGGCTTGTGACGGCCGACGCCGTGCTCGGCGGTGATCGTGCCGCCGCTCCGGGTCGCCAGCTCCAGGACCGCCTCGTCGGGCGACTCGTCCTCGGGCGCGGGGCCGAGCAGGTTGACGTGCAGGTTGCCGTCGCCGAGATGTCCGTAGACGAACGTTCGCGCGCCGGGGGCCGCGTCCGCGACGACGCCGGGAAGCTGCTCCAGGAACCACTCGAGCTTCGCGAGCGGTACGCCGACGTCGAGCTTGTGCGGGACGCCCGCCGCGGCGATCGCCTCGGTCACCGACTCGCGGATCGACATCAGCCGCTGACGGCGGGTCGCGTCGACCGCGACGACCGCGCGCTCATCGAGCCCGGACTCCACGAGCGCGCTGGCCAGCTCCTCCTGGGCGTCGCCGGAGCTCGCGCAGCCGACGAGGACCCAGGCCGCCGTGATCGGGACTGGCGGCGCGCCGGACAGATACCGAAGCGTGATCCGGATCGACTCCTCGTCGACGATCTCGAGCAGCTCGAGCGACGATAGGCGCGGGAGCAGCGCCCGCGCCACGCCGGCCGCGTCCCCCGCCGAGTCAACGGCGACCAGCGCCAGCGCGCGGTCGGAGAGCCGCGGAACCATCGACCACAGCACCCGCGTGATCACGCCGAGTGTCCCCTCCGACCCGATCAGCAGCGCCGTCAGGTCGTAGCCGGCGTTGTCCTTGCGCAGGCCCGACATGCGGGTGACGACCGTCCCGTCGGCGAGGACCGCCTCCAAACCCGCGATCCGGCGCCGCGCGGTCCCGTAACGGACCGCCTGCAGGCCGCCGGCGTTGCAGGCGGCCAGCCCGCCGACGGTCGCCGAATCACGTGCGGCCAGGTCGAGCCCCGCCTGCAGACCGGCATCCGCCGCGGCCTGCTGAAGCGCCGCGAGCGTGACCCCGGCGCCGCACGGCAACTGCATCAGCGCCGGGTCGGCGTCGCCGAGGGCGTCGAGCCGCCGGGTCGACAGCACGATCGCGGATCGCGGCCCGTCCGGTGTGGCGCCGCCGACCAATCCGGTGTTGCCACCCTGGGTCACGACGGCGACGCGATGCGAGCCGCACGCTTGCAGCGCCGCCGACACCTCGCGCGTGTCGGCCGGCCGCACGACGGCCAGCGATTCGCCGTGCCAGCGACCGGTCCAGTCGGTCTCGTAGCCGGCCCGCAGATCCGCGGCGGTGAGCACGTGACCCTCGCCGACGATCGTCTGAAGCTCTGAGATCACATCGCTCACGCCGCACCAGCAAGCCTACGAAGCGCGGTCGGGCCCGGACCGCGACGATCGTCACGACCAGACCGCGTCGAACGCGACCGGGTCGAGCGGGAGCAGCCAGCACGCGGCGATCCGCTCCCCAGCGATCCGGTAGAGCCCGACGGTCGACCAGGACCGGTCCGCGCCTGCGATCGTGGCGGTGCCGTCGACCAGCATCGCCACCCGATCGCCGTCACCGACCAGCAGCTCGCCGGGATGCAGGCGGAAGCTGCCCGCGGCGACCGCGCGCCGGCGGGCGAAGTAGTCGAGCACCTGATCGGCGCCGCGGTAATCGCCGGCGATCGCGTTGTCGCCGGGAACGTGCCACTCGATCTCGTCGGTCAGCAGCGCCCGCAGCGGCTCCGCGTCGCCGCCTGCGTACATCGCGTTCTGGGCTGCGTGCAATCGCGACAGCACCGTCCGCGCGTGCGTCTTGTCCACGCCCGGAATCGTCGCACGCGCTGCGCCGTGCCGCATGATTATCAGGAAGAACTGATAAGGTCGAACTGATGACCTCTGGCGAGATCGCAAACGAGACCGCCGCCGACCAGGTCGCGGCCGCGCTGTCCGTCGCCCTGGGGCGACTGTTCCGGCGGCTGCGGCAGGTGAAGGCCGGCGGCAGCCTGACGCTGCCGGAGTCCTCGGCGCTTGCTCGGCTGGATCGCGGCGGCCCGGCGACATCGGCCGAGCTGGCCCGACGTGAGCAGATCAGCCCGCAGTCGATGGGGGCGACGCTGCAGAGCCTCGAACGGCAGGGCCTGATCGACCGTGTCGCCGACCCGGTCGACGGGCGCCGGCAGATCCTGACCGTCTCAGAGGCGGGCGCCGGCGTCCTGCACAGCCGCCGCAGCCAGCGGACCGAGCGGTTGGCGCAGACGCTGGCGGGCCACTTCAATGCCGACGAGCGCGAGCAGCTGCAGGCCGTGGCGCCACTGCTGGAACGGCTGGCCGAGCGGCTGTGAGGCGCGCCGGTGCGCTCCGTGCGAGCCGCGACGACGCCCCGCAGGACGACCGCTACAAGTGGATCGCGCTGTCGAATACGACGATGGCGGTCTTCATGTCGGGCCTGGACAGCTCGATCGTGATCATCTCGCTGCCCGCGATCTTTCGCGGCATCCATCTGGACCCGCTGGCGCCGGGCAACATCTCCTATCTGCTGTGGATGATCATGGGCTACCGGCTCGTGCAGGCGGTGCTCGTGGTGACGCTCGGGCGGCTCGGCGACATGTTCGGCCGCGTGCGGATCTACAACGCCGGCTTCGCGGTGTTCGCGGTCGCCTCGCTGCTGCTCTCGTTCGATCCGTTCAGCGGCGGCCACGGCGCCCTCTGGCTGATCGGCTGGCGGGTGTTGCAGGCGGTCGGCGGCTCGATGCTGACGGCCAACTCGGCGGCGATCCTGACCGACGCGTTCCCCTCCGAGCAGCGCGGGTTCGCGCTCGGGATCAACCAGATCTCGGCGATCGCCGGGATGTTCATCGGCCTGGTCGCGGGTGGCCTGCTGGCGGCGATCGACTGGCGCGCGGTGTTCTGGATCAACGTGCCGGTCGGCGTGTTCGGCACGGTCTGGGCTTACACGCGGCTCCGTGAGACGGGCGAGCGCCACGCCGCCCGCGTCGATTGGTGGGGCAACGTCACGTTCGCGGTCGGGCTCGGGGCGATCCTGATCGCGATCACGAACGGGATCAAGCCCTACTACGGTCACACGATGGCTTGGTCGAACCCGTCGGTCTACTGGATGTTGATCGGCGGCGCGCTGCTGCTGGCCGCGTTCGTCGCAATCGAGCGCCGCGTCGCCGAGCCGATGTTCACGCTGGCGCTGTTCCGGATCCGCGCGTTCGCGGCCGGCTCGGCGGCCGGGCTGATCGCGGCGACGGCGCGCGGCGGGCTGCAGTTCATCCTGATCATCTGGCTGCAGGGGATCTGGCTGCCGCTGCACGGCTACGACTACACGTCGACGCCGCTGTGGGCGGGCATCTTCATGCTGCCGATGACCGTGGCGTTCCTCGTCGCCGGACCGGCGGCGGGATACCTGTCCGATCGTTACGGCTCACGTGGCCTGGCGTCGGCAGGGATGGTCGTGTTCGGGGCGAGCTTCATCGGCCTCATGCTGCTTCCGATCGATTTCCACTACTGGGAGTTCGCGGGGCTGCTCGTCGTCAACGGGCTCGGCGTCGGCATGTTCAGCTCGCCCAACTCGTCGTCGATCATGGGCAGCGTTCCGGCGTCGCAGCGGGGCGCGGCGTCCGGCATGCGCTCGACGTTCCAGAACTCGGGGACGGCGCTATCGATCGGGGTGTTCTTCTCGCTGATGATCGCGGGGCTGGCGAGCGTGCTCCCGGACAGCCTGTACGACGGTCTCCATCGTCACGGCGTTCCGACGGCGGTCGCGCATCACGTCGCCTCGCTGCCTCCGGTCTCGTCGCTGTTCTCGGCGCTGCTGGGAACCAACCCCGTCGGCCACCTGCTGCGTTCGGGCGGGGTGCTCCAGCATCTCTCGCCGGCCGATCGCCAGGCCCTGACCGGGCGGGAGTTCTTCCCGCATCTGATCTCGGCCCCGTTTCATCACGGGCTGACGATCGTCTGCCTGGTCGCCGCCGGGCTGTCGGTGATCGGCGCGCTGGCGTCGCTGATGCGGGGTGGGCGCTACGTCCCGACCGAGCCGTCAGCGTCCGGCGATCCTGCGCCGACACCGTCGCCGTCGGACAGCCCCTTGGTGAGCACGACCAAGTAGAGGTCGTCGCGCATCGGCACGGCGAACACCGGGTCCGCCGGGAACGGCCGCGTCTCGCCGGTCGCCGCGTACCCGAGCCGTTCATACCAGGCGCGGAGCAGCTGCTGCTGCGCGAGCACCTCGAGCTCGATCACGCTCGCTCCCAACAGCTGCACCGCCGCCTGCTCGGCGAAGGCGACCAACTGCCGGCCGACGCCGCCGCCCTGACGGGCCGGGTCCACCGCGAACATCCCGAAGTACGCCAGCCCGTCGCCTCGGTCCGCGATCCGGCAGCAGGCGAGCGGCGCGCCGCCGCCGCCGTCCTCGACGACCACCAGCCGCGACCCGGCGGACTCGATCGCCGCGAGCACCGCGCGCTCGTCGGTCCGGGTGCCACGCACCAGATGCTCCTCGCTGGTCCACCGCTCATAGCTGGCCGGGCCGCGGTAGGCCGCCCAGATCAGCTCGACGAGCGCCGGCGCGTCGTCCGCCGTCGCCGAGCGCCACCGGAGCTCCGTGCTGGATCTTGGTCGCATGCCGATCAAATCTGACACACCCCCGGCGGCGCCGATGCCGCCAATGCACGCGGAGCCTCAGGCGTCGACCAGCGCCAGCTGCGGCGGCTCCGGCGCCGGAGCCGCCGCGCGCAGACCGCCCCCCGCACCGGCGCTGCGCAGCACCACGATCTCGCCCGGAGCGTTCTGAAGCAGCCAGGCGACATCGCCGGCGTCGAACCCGGGGCAGCCGTGAATCGCGGCCGCGATCACGATCCGGTCATACGTGCAGCTGGCGATCGCCTCGCGCAGCGCATGGCGGTTGTCACGGCCGCGCTGCACCCGGGCGTCGACCGGCACCCCGTGGGCGGCCGCGCGCTGCTCGATCGTCTCCAGCAGCATCAGCGCCGATTCGGATTGCCTGGGCAACGGCGCCTGCAGCGGCAGGTTCATCGGCACGCGCGCCAGGAACACCGGCACGAGGGTCGCGCCCTCGGCGGCGGCCAGCCGCAGCGACGCGTCCAGTGCGTTGGATGACAGCGCCGAGGAGACGAACGGGAACAGGATCCGCCGGGGCCGGTCATTGCGCAGTCCCCGTCGGCGATCGGGGCCTGCGGACGACCTCGCGCCCGGCGGGCGGACGCCGATGATGGCGACCAGCGCGAATGCCAGCGCGACGACGATGATGACGATCCAGACGGTGGTCATTACTCAGTGCTCCTGACGTTGACTGCGGTCGGCGACGATCCGCAGATCGACGCCCGGAAGCATGTTCATCAGCTGCCCGGGCAGCGGCGGGGAGCTCAGCCGGCGCAGCGCGTTGCGCGCGCTCGGTCGCCCCATCAGCACATAGGTGGTGCCGCGCTCGCGGGCGACCCGCGCCGCGATCTCGGCGACATCGGTGCCGCGCTCGACGAGCAGGTGGGCGCCCAGCACGCCGGCCAGCCGGCGCAGCGCCTCGAGCTGCTCGACCTCGTCGCCCTGCGGCTCGCGCCGCGCCACCCAGAGCAGATCGAGCTCGGCCCCGAGCCGCTGCGCCGAACGCCAGGCGCGGCGCACGACCCGCTGCGACGCCGGCTGCGGGGTGATGAGCGCCAGCAGCCGCTCGCCGATCGCGCTCGGGGCGTGCGTGTCCAGCAGCCGCTCGTCGTCGCGACCCGCGCCGCGCCGGGCGCTGGGCCCACCGGACGCGGCGGGCGCCGGCGGCGGCAGCCGCTTGGCCTCGATCTCCTCGGCGACCTGGCGCAGCGACACCTCCCGCAGGGCGGTCAGGTTCTCGACCTTGAAGAAGTTCTGCAACGCTGACTGGACGCGCTCGGGCGGGTAGACCTTGCCGGCGCGCAGCCGCTCCAGCAGCGAATACGGCGTGATGTCGATCAACACGACGTCATCGGCCGAGGCGAGGATCGAGTCGGGCACCGTCTCACGCACGCGGATCTCGGTCAGCTCCGCGACCTGGTCGTTGAGCGATTCCAGATGTTGGACGTTGACCGTGCTGTAGACGTCGATCCCGGCGGCGAGCACGTCGGAGATGTCCTCGTAGCGCTTGTGGTGCTCGACCCCCGGCGCGTTGGTGTGCGCGAGCTCGTCGATCAGGCACAGCTCCGGCGCTCGGCGCAGGACTCCCGGCAGGTCCATCTCGGTCATCGTCACGTCCCGGTAGCGGACCGTCCGCCTCGGGATCACCTCCAGGCCGTCGGCCTGGGCGAGCGTCTCGGCGCGGCCGTGTGGCTCCAGGTAGCCGATCGCGACATCGCGCCCGTCCTCGGCGGCGGCCTGGCCCTCCTGCAGCATCCGGTAGGTCTTGCCGACCCCGGCCGCCATCCCGAGGAAGACCTTGTAGCGCCCCGGGGAGCGATCGGACTCGCCGAGGTCATGCGCGACGGACGCGGTCACCATCACCCCACGCCCGAGGTCATGTCGCCACCGGCAGCCAGCGGGCGATGTGCTCCAGCGCCCGGCGCAGCTGATCGTCGTTGCCGGCGCAGTACAGCGGGCCGGCCCCGTTGCACAGCAGCGCCCGCAGCCGCGCCATCCCCTCTGCGCTGACGGGCGCCCGCGCGCGCAGCATCGAAATGATCTCCCAGATCAGCGGCGCGTTCAGCATCACGGCGGCCGCGTCGGGCATCACGACCGCGCTGAACCGCGTGCGCCGCCGCGCCCGCTCGGTTTCGGCCAGCACCCGCTCGAGGCCCTCCGCGTAGGCCATTCGGCGGCGCCCGCCGGTCAGCTGCAGCGCCCGCGCCGCGTGCACGGGGCTGCGCCACGGCGCGATCCCGGAGGCCAGCTCGCGATCGATCGATTCGTGGCGAAGCCGAGCGCGCAGCGAGGCCAGGCGGCCGGGCTGCCGCGGCTGCGAACGCCCAGATTCCAGCGCCTGACTGGCCATCGTCTCGGTCATGCTCCCAGAACCCCGTGGACGACGAGGTCGATCAGCTTGATCCCGATGAACGGGGCGATGATTCCGCCCAGGCCGTAGATCCACAGGTTGCGCCGCAGCAGCGCGCTGGCGCCGATCGGGCGATAGCTGACGCCCTTGAGTGACAGCGGGATCAGCAGCGGGATCACGAGCGCGTTGAAGATGATCGCCGAGATGACCGCCGAGCGCGGGTCTCCGAGGTGCAGGATGTTCAGCACGTGCAGCGGCCCTTGCGCGCCTTTGGTCACCGCCCAGGTGGTGGCGAAGATCGCCGGGAGGATCGCGAAGTACTTGGCTACGTCGTTGGCGATCGAGAAGGTCGTCAGCGCGCCGCGCGTGATCAACAATTGCTTACCGACCTCCACGATCTCGATCAGCTTCGTCGGGTTGGAGTCGAGGTCGACCATGTTCCCGGCTTCGCGGGCGGCCTGGGTGCCGGTGTTCATCGCGACACCGACGTCGGCTTGGGCGAGCGCCGGTGCGTCGTTGGTCCCGTCGCCGGTCATCGCGACCATCCGGCCGTTGGCCTGCTCGGAGCGGATCAGCTCGAGCTTGCGCTCCGGTGTCGCCTCGGCGAGGAAGTCGTCGACCCCGGATTCCTCGGCGATCTTGGCGGCGGTGAGCCGGTTGTCGCCGGTGATCATCACCGTGCGGATGCCCATCGCGCGCAGCTGGTCAAAACGCTCGCGCATGCCTTCCTTGATCGTGTCCTTGAGGTAGATCACGCCCAGCACCTGGTTGTCGCGGGCGACCGCCAGCGGGGTGCCGCCTTCGCGGCCGATCCGATCGAGCTCGGCTCGCAACTCGGTGGGCGGTTGACCACCCTCGGCCTTGACGAACGAGATGATCGCGTCGCCCGCGCCCTTGCGCAGCTGATGGCCGTCGAGATCGACGCCGCTCATCCGGGTCTGCGCGGTGAACGGCACGAACTCGGCATTGAGCCCCTGCATCTCGTGCTCGCGGATCCCGTACTGCTTGGCGAGCACCACGATCGAGCGTCCCTCCGGCGTCTCGTCGGCCAGCGAGGACAGCTGCGCGGCCTCCGCCAGCTCGGACTCGGAGACCCCTGGCATCGGGATGAACTCCGACGCGAGCCGGTTGCCGATCGTGATCGTGCCGGTCTTGTCGAGCAGCAGCACGTCGACATCGCCGGAGGCCTCGACCGCGCGACCCGACAGCGCCAGCACGTTGCGGCGCACGAGCCGGTCCATGCCGGCGATCCCGATCGCCGACAGCAGCGCCCCGATCGTCGTCGGGATCAACGCCACCAGCAGCGAGATCAGCGTCGTGTCGGAGATCGAAGTGTGCGCGAACAGACCGAACGGCCGCAGCGTGGCGACGACGATCATGAAGATCAACGTCAGTCCTGACAGCAGGATGTTGAGCGCGATCTCGTTCGGGGTCTTGCGCCGCTCCGCGCCCTCCACCAGGGCGATCATCCGGTCCATGAACGACTGGCCGGGTTCCTGGGTGATCTGGACGACGATTTCGTCTGACAGCACCCGTGTGCCGCCGGTCACGGCCGACCGGTCACCGCCGGACTCGCGGATCACCGGCGCGGACTCGCCGGTGATCGCCGACTCATCGACCGACGCGATCCCTTCTATCACGGTTCCGTCACCCGGGATCAGTTCGCCGGCGGCGACGACGACGACGTCGCCGTTGGCCAGCTCCGCGGCTGGCTTCTGAGTGCCGTCGCGCAGGGTCGCGACGGTGTCCTGGCGCATCGAGCGCAGCGCGTCGGCCTGGGCGCGGCCGCGACCCTCGGCGAACGCCTCGGCGAGGTTGGCGAACACGACCGTCAACCACAGCCAGACGGAGATCACGAACGTGTACCAAGAGGGATCGTTGCCGCCCAGCGCTTTGCCACCGAACAACTGGATGAACCAGGTGACGGTCGTGATCACGGCGCCGATCTCGACGACGAACATCACCGGGTTGCGGATCTGGACCCGCGGGTCGAGCTTGACGAAGCTGTCGATCACCGCCCGGCGGACGAGCTCCGGCTGAAACAGCGAGACCGCGCGACGTTGCGTGGGCGCCGCCGGTGGTGTAGCAGTGCTCGTCATGGAGCGTCCTTTGCGTTCACGCGGTCAAGCGCGAGGTTCAGTTGCAGCACGTTGACTGTCGGCTCTCCGGAGAACCCGAGTCCGCGGCCTCCGGTGTACTTCTTGATGAGCGCCTTGACCTCGCTGAGCGGCAGGTGACGGACGGCGGCCACGCGGTGGGCTTGGATCCAGGCGTTGGCCTGCGAGATGTCGGGATCCACGCCCGAGGCCGAGGTGTTGATCGCGTCGACCGGGATCTTGGCAACCGTCAGGCCGGGGTCGTACGGCTTCTCGAGCGCGAGGTACGCCTGGATCCTCATCGTGAACGTCTGCTTGGTGACCAGGTCGTTGGGCCCGAGGTTGGCGAACTCGGTCGCGGCGTCGTTGTCGGCCGGATCGGTGCCCGACGGCCGCGTCTGGAAGTACCGCTTATTGGGCGTCGTGACCGGCTCGCCATCGGACATCTCGACCTTGCCGTTCTTGTAGACCAGGTTGGTGAACTGCTGGCCGATCAGCTTTGAGCCGATGAGCTTGCCGTCGATCTTGACCTGCTGACCGTTGGCGTTGCCCGGGAAGACGAGCTGGCCGATGCCGGTGATGAGCAGCGGATACACCACGCCGCACAGCAGCGTGAATCCGAGCACGGCGATGACAGAGGTGATAGCGATCTTCTTCATGAGTACAGGTGTCCGGTGAGGCCCTGGACGATTGGTCCGAGCAGGAGGGCGGGGAAGAAGGTGAGCGCGCCGACGAGCACGATCACGCCGATCAACAGCACCACGAAGGTGACGTTGTCGGTGCGCATCGTCCCCAGGCCCGCTGGGCTGACGCGTTTGCCGGCGAGCGAGCCGGCGACGGCGAGCGCGAACAGGATCGGGCCGTAGCGGGCGAACACCATCTCAACGCCGCCGACGAGGTCGGCAAAGGTGACGCCGTGGGATCCGAGGTTGCCCGCGTTGGGCTGGATGAAGCCGGTGTAGCCCGCGAACGCCGAGCCGTTGTTGTTGGCCTGTGATAGGTACGCGTAGAAGCTCTCCGAGAAGCCCTGCGGGCCGACACCGACCGACGAGATCGACGCCCGCCCCGCCGCCGACGCGGTCGCCAGCGCGGTCGCGAACAGCGCCGCCAGTGGAGTGATCAGCAAACCGAGGACAGTGAGCTTGATCTCACGTGCCTCGATCTTCTTGCCGAGGTACTCGGGCGTGCGTCCGACCATCAGGCCGCCGATGAACACCGCCAGCAGCACGTAGAGCAGGATCGAGTACAGGCCGGTCCCGACGCCGCCGAAGATCACCTCGGAGGCGGACAGGTTCGCGAACGGGATCGCGCCGCCGATACCGGTGAACGACTCGATCGCGCTGTTGACCGCGCCACATGAGGTGACGGTCGTGACGACGTCAAACAGGGCCGAGCCGGCGATCCCGAACCGCTGCTCCTTGCCCTCCAGGTTGCCGCCGCCGGAGCCGTGAATCACGCCCGTATGCAGCCCGGCGGCGTGCTGGGCGGGCGAGCCATGGGCCTCGGCGATGTAGCAGACGATCACCGCGCCCAGGAACATCACCATCATCGTTCCGTAGATCGCGTAGCCCTGGCGCTTGTGGCCGACCATACGCCCATACATGAACACCAGCCCCGCTGGGATGATGAGCACGATCAACATCTCGAAGAAGTTGGTGAACCCAGTTGGGTTCTCGAACGGGTGGGCGGAGTTGGTGTTGAAGAAACCACCGCCGTTGGTCCCGAGCAGCTTGATCGCCTCCTGAGAGGCGACCGGACCCATCGCGATCGTCTGCGACCCGCCGCTGGTCAGTCCGTGCGCGGTCAGGTAGGTCGTGAAGTTCTGGATCGAGCCCTGAGAGATGAGCACGATCGCGCTCACGATCGAAAGCGGGATCAGCACGTACAGCACCGTGCGCACGATGTCCTGCCAGAAGTTGCCGAGCGACGCACCGCTGCGCGACGCGATGCCACGGACCAGCGCGACCGCGACGACGATGCCTACCCCCGCCGACAGGAAGTTCTGGACGGTGAGCCCGACCATCTGGCTGAAGTAGCTCAGCGACGTCTCGCCGCCGTAGTACTGCCAGTTCGTGTTCGTCAAGAACGACGACGTTGTGTTGAACGACACATTCCACGGCATCGAGTGGTAATGCAGTGGGTTCAGCCCGGTCCAATCCCAAAACGTCTGCGTTCGCAGGATGATGTAGAAAAGCAACCACCCGGCGAGCGAGAAGATGATCAGACTCTTGGCGTAGTGCTTCCAGTCCTGGCCCTCGTTGGGGTCGGTGCGGAAGACTCGGTAAATCAGTCGCTCTACCGGGCCGAGCACCGGGTCGAACCACGTGTGACCGCCGGTATAGACCGCAGCCAGGTATCGACCGAACGGCGCTGCCAGCGCCGTCAAGATGATGACGAAGCCAAAGATGGTGACCCAGCCGTAGAACGTCATGGCTAGAAGCGCTCCCCGCGCAGCAGCGCGTACAGCAGGTAGAGGCAGACGACCGCCGAGACGATCAGTCCGAACAGATCGGCGGAGCTCATATCCGATCGATCCCCTCGATCAGGGCGAGCAGCAGCAGGAAGACGAGCAGCCCGAGTGCGATTGCGACGATGTCCATGGCACAGATCCTCGATCCGCCATCGTCAAGGCGCCGTGAAGAATCGCGGCGCGGGCATACAGATTTCGTGAAGATCGCCCTGGCGAGGCCGCCACGCGGCGTGGCCGGTCTCGATCGAGATCATCTGTCGATACAAATCGCGACCACCGCGCGGACCGCGCGGACCGCGCGGGCCGCGGGCCGCCCCGTCAGTGGCGGCCGGAGAGCAGGTCGGCCGCGCGGGCCAGCTGCGAGTCGCCGGCGCGGCCGCTTGAGCCTTCGTGGCGGTCGGCGGCGCGATAGAGGCCGTAGACCAGACGGGCGCCGATGAAGCGCAGCGGCTCGGGCTCCCAGTCGCGGCCGTGGTGGTTGACCAGCGGCAACGCGGTCAGCTCGGTGACGCGCCCGAGCACGAGGTCACGCAACGTCCGGCCGGCGAGGTTGGTGACGGCGACGCCGTTGCCGACGTAGCCGCCTGCGCCGCCGAGCCCGCTCCGCGGGTCATAGGTGATCGTGGGGATCCAGTCACGGCGGACGCCGAGCACCCCGCACCACGCCTGGTCGATCCCGATCCCGAGGGCTTGAGGGAACATCGAATGCAGGACCGCCGTCAGCTGCCCGACCGTGCTGCGCTGCGTCGCGCCCCAGTTGTCGGTCCGTGAGCCGAATCGGTACGGCACGCCGCGGCCCCCGAGCGCGATCCGGTTGTCCTCGGTCCGCTGCGCGTACATGTAGGCATGGGCGCCGTCGCCGAGGCACTCGCAGCCGCTCCAGCCGATCTCGTCCCAGAGCCGATCAGGCAGCGGGTCGGTCACGATCATCGCCGAGTTCAGCGGCAGCAGCGACCGCCGTTGCGAGGGCAGCGAGGGAGTGAACCCCTCCAGGCAGGTGAGGATCGTCGGGGCGCGGACGTCGCCGCGGTCGGTGCGGACGACGCCCGGCTCGATCGACTCGACGGTCGTGTCCTCGTACAGCTTGACGCCGAGGTCCGCGACCGCGCGGGCGAGGCCGGTCACCAGCTTGGCCGGATGCGACCGCGCGCAGTGTGGGCTGAGCTCGGCGCCGGACACGCCGGCGACGCGGAGGCGGCGCTCGGTCTCGTCGCGGTCCACCAGTCGCAGGTCGGTCTCCCCGAGGTCCCACCGGCGGTCCTCCGCGACCTGGCGCTCCAGCCGTGCCAGCTGTGCGGGTCCGCGCGCGACCCGCAGCATCCCGGGCTTGATCAGGTCGGCGTCGATGCCCTCGGCCTTTGCCACGGCCAGGACCTCGTCGACCGTCGCCTGCATCTGGCGCTGCAGCGCCAGTACCCGGTCGCGGCCGTGTGTGCGCGCCAGCTGCTCGCGGGAGCCGGCGAACGCCGAGGACACCCAGCCGCCGTTGCGACCCGAGGCCCCGAACCCGCAGAACTCGCGCTCGAGCACGACGATCTCAAGCTCCGGCTGTGCCCGCTTGAGGTAGTACGCCGTCCACAGGCCGGTGTAGCCGCCGCCGGCGATCGCGACGTCCGCGGAGCGGCTTCCGTCCAGCGGCTCACGCGGCGGCGCGAGCCCGATCTGCCGGTGCCAGAACGAGATGCCCCCGTTGCGCATCCGCGTCAGGCTACTTGCGTGAGGGGCCACTGGTTCGGCACCGGGTCCCCAACATCGAGCCGCGATAGGTTCATCGCCATGGATCTTGGAATCGAAGGCCGCGTCGCGCTCGTCGGCGGCGCCAGCCAGGGGATCGGCCGGGCCGTCGCCGAGGTGCTGATCGCCGAGGGCGCCCGGGTCGCGATCACCGCCCGCGACGAGCGTCGGACCGCGGCGGTCGCGGCCGAGATCGGCGCCGCGGCGGGCTACGGCTGGGACAGCGGCGAGCTCGACGGCGCCGCGACGTTGGTCGCCCGGGTCCGCGAGCACGTCGGCGAGATCGACATCCTGGTCACGAACACCGGCGGGCCGCCGACCGGCCCTGACCCGCTCGCGTTCTCCGACGCGCAGTGGGAGCAGGCCCATCGGACACTGGTGATGGCGCCGATCGCGCTCGCGCGGTTGGTCGTGCCGGGGATGCGTGAGCGCCGCTGGGGGCGGATCGTCGGGATCGCCTCGACTTCGGTCCGTGAGCCGATCGGCGTGCTGATGCTGTCCAACGCCGAGCGCTCGGCGACGCTCGCGGCGTTCAAGACGTTGGCGCTCCAGTTCGCCGGCGACGGGATCACGGTCAATACGCTGCTGACCGGCAGCATCGCGACCGAGCGCGCCGCCTCGATGCACGGCTCGATGCAGGCCGCCGAGCAGGCCGCCGCGCGGCGGGTTCCGGCCGGCCGGATCGGGCGACCCGAGGAGATGGGGTGGGCGGCAGCGTTCCTGTGCTCGGAGCGTGCCGGGTTCATCACCGGCTCGGCGCTGGCCGTCGACGGCGGCGCGCTGCACGGGATCTGAGCGCGCGGTTGGTTCAGGACGACAGCTGACCGGGATCGGCGGGCACGTCGACCGCGTGCTCGCGCAGGATCTCGAGCTCCACGACCTCGAGTGCGCGCTCGTGCGTGCTGGCCAGCACGACGAACGCCGCCGCTCCCTCGTGGTGCGCTCGAAGCCAGTTGGCCGCCGTCACGCACCAGCGGTCGCCCGGGACCAGCCCCGGGAACTCGAACATCGGCACCGGCGTCATCAGGTCGTTGCCGATCGAGCGCTGGTGCTCCAGGAACTCGGCGGTGACGACTGCGCAGATCGTGTGGCTGCCGAGATCCTGCGGTCCGGTGTGACAGCAGCCATCTCGATAGAAGCCGGTCATCGGGTCGGCGCCGCACTGCTGCAGCGGTTCGCCGAGGACGTTGAGCTCGGGCATCGCGGACGCAGTATCGCGCACGCTCATGTCGATCCCAGGTCAAGCCGACGGCAGCTGGCGCGCACCGCCACCCACGCGGACGGTGCCACTGAGACAATGGGGACCGTGACCAGGATCGCGGTCCTCGACGACTACCAGCGCGGGGCGGCGGACTACGCCGACTGGGACTCGCTCGGCGACGGGGTCGACGTCGATTTCCTGCACGAGCCGATCCCGCGTGAGCGCCTCCCGGAGCGGCTCGCCGGTTACGAGGTGCTGGTCGTGATGCGCGAGCGCACCCGGTTCGACGCGGCCACGCTCGCGCAGCTGCCGAAGCTGCAGCTGGTCGTCACGACCGGGATGCGGAACGCGTCGCTCGACGTCGAGCACCTCACCGAACGCGACGTGACCGTGTGCGGCACGGGCTTGGCGTCGAGCTACGAGACGCCTGGCGTGCCGACGACGAGCGAGGTCGCGTGGGCGCTGATCCTGGCGGCCGTCAAGCGGGTGACGGCGGAGGACCGGGCGCTCCGCGCCGGCCGCTGGCAGACCGGTCTGCCGGCCAATCTGGGGGGCGCGACGCTCGGCCTCGCCGGGCTGGGCCGGCTCGGCGCGTCGATGGTCGGGCCGGCGCGTGCATTCGGGATGGACGTGATCGCCTGGAGCCAGAACCTGACGACCGAGCGGGCGGCGGAGGTCGGCGTCGAGGCGGTGTCCAAGGACGAGCTGCTCGGGCGCTCGGACGTGCTCTCGATCCACCTCGTCCTGTCGGAGCGCACGCGCGGTCTGTTCGGCGCCCTCGAGCTGTCGCAGATGCGCCGCACCGCGGTGCTGATCAACACCAGCCGCGGTCCGATCGTCGACGAGCGCGCGCTGGTCGACGCGCTCGCCGACGGCACGATCGCGGCCGCCGGCCTGGACGTCTACGACGTCGAGCCGCTGCCCGTCGGACACGTCCTCACGAACCTTGACAACGTCGTGTTGCTGCCCCATCTCGGCTATGTCTCGGAGGCGACACTGCGCGACATGTACGAGCAGGTCGTGCAGGACATCGCCGCCTGGCGCGACGGGTCGCCGATCCGGACGATCGACTGAGCCGCGCATGGATCGGATGAGCATGCAGGACGCCTCGTTCCTGCACATCGAATCCGACACCAGCCCGATGCACGTCGGCGGTGTCTCGATCTTCGAAGGGCCGCCGCCAGAGCAGGCGCGCTTCTCCGACCAGGTCACCGCAAAGCTCGATCTGGTGCCGCGCTACCGCCAGGTCGTGCGGATCGTCGCGCGCGGGCTCGGCAGCCCGGTCTGGGTCGACGACCCGCACTTCAACCTTGGCTACCACGTCCGGCGCACGGCGCTGCCGGCGCCGGGCTCCGACGCCCAACTGCAGGCGTTGGTCGGGCGCGTGATGTCGCAGAACCTCGACCGCGACAAGCCGCTGTGGGAGATGTGGCTCGTCGAGGGACTCGACGGCGGCCGCTGGGCGCTGTTGTCCAAGGTCCATCACTGCATGGTCGATGGCGTCGCGTCAACTGATCTGATGGCGGTCCTGTTCGACGTCGAGCGCGATCCCGTCGAGGCCGACGCGCCGTCGGCGTGGGCGCCCGGGCCCTACCCGAGCGAGGCCCAGCTGCTCGCCGGGGCGCTCGGCGGCGGCGCCATGGTACCGCTGGCGCTAGCGCGCGACGCGCTCGCGGCGGTGCGCGATCCGCGCACGCTCGCCGGCGACGTCGACGTGACCGTCCGGGGGCTGATCGCGTCCGCGGGCCTCGCCCGTCGCCCGCCCGACTCGTCGCTGAACGGCCCACTCGGGCCGCACCGCCGCTGGGGGTGGGCGCGCGGCACCCTGGCCGACGTGCAGACCGTCCGCCGCGCGCTCGGTGGGACCGTCAACGACGTCGTGCTGGCGGCGATCTCCGGCGGCTTCCGGGACCTGCTGCTCGAGCGCGGCGAGCGGGTCGACCGGACGCTGCGCAGCCTCGTCCCGGTCTCGGTCCGCCGCCCCGGCGAACGGGGCACCTACAACAATCGCGTCTCGGCAATGGTCGCCGAGCTGCCGATCGAGATCGCCGATCCGGTGGCGAGGCTGCGGTCGGTGACCGTGCAGATGGCCGGCCTGAAGGACTCCAAGCAGGCCGTCGCCGGCGAGGTGCTGACATCGCTGGGCGGCTTCGCTCCGCCGCTGTTGCTGATGCTCGGCGCGCGAGTCTCGACGCGCCTCCCGCAACGCAACATCAATACCGGGACCACGAACGTGCCAGGCCCGCAGTTCCCGTTGTACGCGGCGGGCCGCCGGATGCTCGAGTCGTTCCCGTACATCCCGCTGTTCGCCAACGTCCGGCTTGCGGTCGCGATCTTCTCCTACGACGGCATGCTCAGCTTCGGCGTCAGCGGCGACTACGACACGACGGCCGACCTGCAGGTGCTCTGCGACGGGATCGAGCGCGGGCTGACGGAGCTCGTGCGGGCGGCCGACGCCGCGCCGTAACGTTCGCGGTATCAGCGGTCGCGTTCGGCGCTCTTGTCGACGAGGGGCCGGCGTGCCCTACGGCGACGTGAACGGATCGGGAGGGGCAGGATGCAGGCAGACGCGGTGTTCTCAGGCGGCGGGATCAAGGGGCTGGCATTCGCCGGTGCGGTCAAGGCCGCCGAGGAGGCGGGGTATACGGAGTGGGAGAGCCTCGGCGGCACGTCCGCGGGGGCGATCGCCGCGATGGCGCTCGCGGTCGGCTACGACGGAGACGGCCTCAAGCGGCTGTTCGAGTCCGACTTCTCGAAGATCGAGGACATCGGCGGTCCGTTGGATGTCGGGGTGCTCGCCAACTACTTCCACCATGGGATCACGCACGGGATCGCGCTAACGAAATGGATCGAGGATGTGCTCGAGCAGGCGCCGGATCGGCCCGACGGTCACGCGCCGGCCACGTTCGGCGACCTCAAGCGGACGCTCAAGGTCGTCGGCTCGGACATCGTGCATTCGCGGATGGTCGTGTTCCCCGACGACGCTGCCGAGTACCTCGATAACGACGGTGACCCGTACACGCCCGAGACCTTTCCGCTGGCCACGGCGGTCCGGATCAGCGCCGGCTACCCGGGTTTCTTCCCGCCGATCGGGCTGGTCGACGCGGCGACCAAGACCAAGGGCGCGCTCGTCGACGGCGGCATCACGTCGAGCTTCCCCGTGTTCCTCTTCGATGACCCCAACCCCCAGCGCCCGACCTGGGCGTTCCGCCTGTTCGGGGGCGAGCCGCCGGAACGCCCGCCGGTGAACCCGATCAAGGGCCTGCTGTGGCCGATCGACATGGTCAAAGACGTGATCGACACCGCGATCGACGCGCTCGACGACTTCGAGCTCCAGACCTTTCCCGACCGCGTGATCGGGATCCCGACCGGCACCGTGCCGACGCTTGACTTCTCGCTGAGCCAGGCCCAGAAGGACTTCCTCTACTCCTCGGGCTACGACGCCGCGAAGACGTTCTTCGGCGCGGCGCCGAAGGCGATCAATCGGTTCGGGAAGTCAGCGCTTTAGAGTTCCCCTCGTTGCCGCACAACCGCAAGGAGAGAGAGCATGCCGGTCGATCCCAAGCAGACAGCCGTGGTCCTGATCGAGTACCAGAACGACTTCACCTCCGACGGGGGTGCGCTGCACGGCGCCGTCGAGGGCGTGATGCAGCAGACGGGGATGCTCGACAACACGGCCACGTTGGTCAAGGCCGCCCGTGACGCCGGCGCGACGATCGTTCACGCTCCGATCACATTCAAGGCCGGTTACGGCGAGATATCGCCGCACCCGTACGGGATTCTCAAGGGCGTGGTCGACTCGACCGCGTTCGTGCAGGGCGAATGGGGCGCTGAGATCGTCGACGAGCTGGCGCCGGCGCCGGGGGACATCGTCGTCGAGGGCAAGCGAGGGCTGGACGCGTTCGCGACCACGAACCTCGACTTCATCCTCCGCGCCCGCGGGATCACGACGATCGCGCTCGGCGGTTTTCTGACCAACTGCTGCGTCGAGTCGACGATGCGGACCGGCTACGAGAAGGGCTTTCAGGTGATCACGCTGTCGGACTGCGTCGCCGCCACCTCCGCCGAGGAGCAGGAGGCGGCGCTGAAGTTCAACTACCCGATGTTCTCCGAGGTGATGACGTCCGAGCAGCTGCTCAGCGAGCTCGGCGCCGCGCCGGTCGCCGCCGGCTAGTCGGTGCTGCACCTGGAGGTCAGGTGTTACACTTGATCTCCAGGTGCCCACCACCCGTCCCCGCTACACGCTGACCGAGACCGACGAGCTGAAGGCCGCGCTCGAGCGCGCGGCCCGGCGCTGGCCCGACGATGCCGGCTCGCGGACGCGTCTGCTGCTGCGGCTGATCGAGGCGGGTGACGCCAAGCTTGAGGACGAGCAAGAAGGACGGCGCCGGCGGCGGATCGAGGCGGCGAAGCGCATCAAGGGACAGTTCGACGGCCTCTATCCGCCGGGCTATCTCGAGGAGCTGCGCCGCGATTGGCCGGAGTGATCGTCCTCGACGCGAGCGCGCTGATCGCGTACGTCGTCGTCGGCGATGCCCACCACGAGCGCTTCGATGAGCTGCTGGCACGGGTCGGTGGTCAGGAGTTCTGCGCGAGCGTCGTCAACCTGGCTGAAGCGCTGGTCGGCCCGGCCCGGGCCGGCCGGTCAGCTGAGGTCCAAGGCGCGCTGGACGAGCTCGGGATCGAGCCGGTTGGGCTGGCGGCGACCGCACAGTCCGAGCTGGCGCAGCTGCGCGTCGACACGAGGCTGTCGCTGCCCGACTGCTGCGTCCTGTACGCGGCGGACGTCGCGGGCGCCGACGGCGTGCTGACGTTCGATGCACGGGTGGCGCGTGCGGCGGTCGCGCGCGGTCTGATCGACGTCGCCGGCGCAGCGGACACGGCGCCGTCCACGCCCGCCGGCGCAGCGGACACGGCGCCGCCCGCGCGAGCTGACGCGGTGGGCGAGGCGCTGTCACCCGGTGCATCCGTCGAGCAGCTGTTCTGCGAGTTGGTCGCGATCCCGTCGCCCAGCGGCGCTGAACGCGCCGTCGGCCAGGCGATCCGCGCGTGGCTGCAACGTGCCGGCGTCGATGCGGCGTTCGACGATGCCGGCAGGGTCAACGGGTCGGACTGCGGCAACCTGATCGCGACCGTCCCCGGCGACGCTTCGGCGCTGCTGTTCGTCGCCCACATGGACACCGTCGAGTCCGGGGCCGACGCGATCGCGCCGGTGCTCGGGGAGGATGGCGTGATCCGCTCGGCCGGCGAGACGATCCTCGGCGCCGACAACAAGTCGGCCGTCGCCGCCGTGATGCGGCTGTGCCGCGCGGCGGCGGCGATGCCGCCCGCGGGGCGTCCGACCGTGATCGCGGCGTTCACCTGCCGTGAGGAGAGCGGCCGGATGGGCGCCAGCCTGCTCGCGCTCGACGAGCTGCGGATCGACTGCGCATTCAGCGTCGACGGCAGCTTGCCGATCGGGACCGTGATCACGCGCGCGCTCGGGCAGCAGGTGTTCACGATCGAGCTCCACGGCCGTGCCGCGCACGCCGCTGCCGACCCCGAGGCGGGGATCAACGCGATCGTGGTCGCGGGCGAGATCGTCGCGTCGATGCCGCTCGGGCGCCGGCCGGGCGGCGGCAGCGCATCGATCGCCGCGATCGCCGGCGGCGCGGTGATCGACCGGCTGGCACCGGGACCGCTCCGCGCATCCGGGGTCTCCGACGGCGCCGACGGCGACACGTCGGTCCGTGCGGCGCTCGACGCGACCGCGACCAACTCGGTCCCGGAGCTGGCGCTGCTGCGCGGCGAGCTGCGCGGCTACTCCGGCGCCGAGCTGGCCGCCGGCCGGTCAGAGCTTCAGGCGGTCGTGGCGCGGGTCTGCGAGCAGCGCGGCGCGCGCTTTGAGTGGGCTGACCGCGAGCGCGCGGTGCCGCCGTTCCCCGGCGCGCCGGACTCACGCGCGCTGGCGCTGGCGCGAGCTGCCGCCGGCGACGTGGCGGGCGTGACGTTCACCGCCACCGCGGCGCACGCGACGCTCGAGGCCAACTATCTGGCGGCCCGCACCGATGTCGTCGCGCTCGCCAGCGGCGGCTCGGATCCCCACCAGTTCAGCGAGTCGATCACGGTCGGGGAGCTGCGGCAGCTCGAGGCGCTGCTGACCCGGATCGTGGAGCTCGCGACGACGGGCTAGTGCTCGCCGACGACCCGGTGGTGCAGGTGCACGACGCCGGACGCGAACCGACGCTCGTCAATCAGCTCCAAGCGCAGTCGCACGCCGTCGGGCAGCGCTCGGGTGCCGCCGCCGACCAGGACCGGGTGCATGTACAGATGCAGCTCGTCGACGAGGCCATCGCTGTGCAGCGCCTCGCCGGCGAGCGTCGCGCCGCCGATCAGCAGGTCTCGGTCGGCGCGGCGCTTGCGGCGACCGACGGCCGCGGGGTGAAACGACCGCTCGAGCGTCGTCCGGGAAGTCGAGACTTCGTCGAGCGTGCGCGAGTAAACGACCTTGTCGGCGTCACGCCACAGTTCCGCGAACTCGGTCGCGACGTCCGGCTGCTGCGGGCGGTCGGGGGGTGGGTGGGTGACTAATTCGAATCGCTCCCAGTACGTCATCGTCTCGTAGAGCCGCCGGCCGTACAGGTGGGTGCCGATCGAGCGCATCAGCTCGTTGACGTGCCGATGGACCTCATCGTCGGGCGCCGCCCAGTCGAAATTGCCCCGCTCATCCGCGACATAGCCGTCGAGCGAGCAGCTCGCCGAGTAGATCAGCCGCGCCATCAGCCGGTGTGTCGGCCGCGGGCGAGCACCCCCGCGGTCGCGTAGATGTGGGCGAACGCACGTGCCTCCTCGCCGGTCCACAGCGTCGAGCCGTGGCCGTAGGTGGAGCCGAGCGCTCGGCCGGCGTCGAGCAGGCTGTGCGCGCTGCGACACCCGAGCGCGATGATGTTGCCCTTGTGCAGCCGGATTCGCACCTCGCCGAGGACGGGCTGCGAGGCCGAGTCCAGCAGCGCCCGGATGTCGTCGAGCAGCGGGTCGTAGTAGCGACCCTCGTGCAACATGTCGCCGAAGGTCGTGCCGAGCGTCGCCTTCGCGTTCTGCTGGGCCATCGTCAGCACCAGGCGCTCGAGCTCGCGGTGGGCGGCGATCAGCGTCAGCATTCCCGGCGCCTCGAACCCGAGCCGGCCGAGGATCCCCATGATCGTCTGGCCGGTGTGGATCCCGCGGCCGACCCCGTGCTCGGCGCCGATCCGGTTCAGCGCCGCGAGCGTGTCGTAGCCGGGGTTGCCGATCGCCGTGCCCGACACGTCGGCGCCCGGGCCGCTTACGAGCGTGTATCGGACTGGCAGGCCGCCGACGAACGCGATCACGAGCTCCGCGGGGTCGTCGGGAGCGTCGGCGATCGATTTCGTCGTCGGCCACGCCTGCTCGGGCAGATACTCCCACGAGCCGTAGGTCTCGCCGCCGCCGATCGTCGTGCCGAGGATCCCCACGTTGAACGAGTACTCGGCGGTCAGCTCGGAGACCGGATGACCGCGCGCACGCAGGAAGTCGCGCTCCTCCTCCCGGGTGTGGGCCTCGTCGCGGATCAGCCCGACGATCTCCAGCCCCGGCGCCATCGCCTTGGTGACCGCGTCGAAGCGGACGTGGTCGTTGCCGGCGCCGGTCGAGCCGTGGGCGATCGCGTCGGCGCCTCGCTCGAGCGCCACCAGCGTGACCTCCTCGGCCTGCAACATCCGCTCGACCCCGACGCACGACGGATAGACGCCGTTGCGCAGGTAGTTGGCTTTCAGGATGTAGGAGACGAACTGGTCATACAGGCGCTCGCGGCCGTCGATGACGACGTGGTCGACCGCGCCCAGCGCACGCGAACGCGTTTCGATGTCGGCCAGCTCGGCCTCGTCAAAGCCGCCGGTGTTGACGGTCACGGTGGTGACCCGCTCGCCGCGGTCGACGAGCACGGCCAGCCCGTACGAGGTGTCAAGCCCGCCGGAGAAGGCAAGCACGAAGTCGCGGTCAGGCACTGATGCACTCCAGGATCGGGACCCGATCGTCGACCAGGCCGGGGGACAGGATGAAGAATCGGCTCCTGCCGGCGTCGATCCGCCGCTGCAGGTCCCATTGGGCATCGAGATCACGGGCGTCGACCATCAGCGTGCGGGTGGCTCCGCCGTGGTCGCCGCCCTCGCCTGAACCGAACACCTCGGTCCGGTAGGCCATCGTGTGCTTGACCGGGTGCAGATCGAGCACCGCCGCGACCATCTCCATCGGGCCGAACTTGCGGTGCACCCGCAACGCGCGGTCATAGAACTGGGCGACCCCGGCGAGCGTCTTGGCCCGGTAGGCCTCCAGCGCCAGCCCCTTGGCGACCGTGCCGAGCCCCGGGATCGCCGAGCACAGCGACCAGCCGACCCAAGCGCCCGGCGCGGGCGTCGGCGCCGCGCAATAGCCCGCGACCGGGATCGGGCCCTCGTAGCTCAGCCGCTGCGCCTCGGCCAGCACGGCGGGGAGCACCTGGCCGATGCGTTCGCGCTCGGCGTCGGAGTGGCGTGGGTCGGTCAGCTGCGCGACGGCCCGCTCACGCGGCAGCGTGACGAGCAGGAACGCGGACGGCAGCAGCCCGAGGTCGATCATCACCCAGTTCGGGAGCGGAATCCCCTTCGGTCCGAACGCGGTCGCGTTGAGCACGTTGTAGACGCGCATCAGGTCCTCGAGCTTCCAGCTGTGGTCGTACGGTCCGAGGAAGTCCAACGGGGCGATCGGGACCCCGCATGGCGTGAGCTCGAGCGTCGCGATCACGGTCTCGTTGGACGCGAGCCACAGTTCGTATCCGTCGCTCAGGAGCTTGCGCGCCGCGTCGGCGATCCCCGCCGGGGTCAGCGCCGGCGGGGTGGGCGGGATGCATTTTCCGCTCACCGAAGCAGCGACTCGATCGCCGCCGCCACCGTCTCAGAGCCGCTGCGCAGCACGAACGTCAGCCCCGCGGTCCGCGGTTCGCCGAGCACCGCCACGATCGCGAGAGCCACGTCCGCGCGCGGGACCGTCTCGACGCCGGAGTCGGGGGCGGTGCTGACCGCGTCTGCCGCCGGCTCATCGGTCAGCCCGACCGGGCGCACGATCGTGTACCGCAGCCCGCTGGCCTGCAGCTCGGCGTCGGCCTTGCCCTTGGCCTTCAGATACGTGTTGAAGCCACCGTCGTCGGGCGCATCGGCATCGGCGCCGCGGGCGGAGACCATCACGTAGCGGTCGACTCCGCCGCGGGTGCACGCGTCGATCAGCTTGACCGCGCCGCCGTAATCCATCGTCCACTTGCGCTCGGCCCCGGAGCCCGGGCCGGCCCCGGCGGCGTAGATGACCGCGTCGGCTCCGCGCAGCAGCGGCGCCAGCTGGTCGGGCTCGAGCTTCTCCAGGTCGGCGACGACCGGTTGGGCGCCCGTGGCCTCGACGTCGGCGTCGTGCGCGGAGTTGCGGATCAGCGCCCGCACCGTGTGGCCGGCGTCCGCCAGCAGTTGCTCGGTCAGCAAGGCGATCTTCCCGTGTCCGCCGGCGATCACGATCTCCATGCGCCCGACGATACGCGACCGGAGCCCGATAGCGTGGCCGGGGTGCCGCAGCCGCTGGAGCTTGTGATCTTCGACTGCGACGGCGTGCTCGTCGACTCCGAGACGCTCGCGTCGGAGCTCGAAGTGGAGCTGTTCGCCGAGATCGGGATGCCGATGACCGCGGCGGAGATCGCCGAGCGGTTCCTGGGGCGCTCACCCGCGTTCGTGAACGCAGCGGTTGCCGAGCACCTGGGTGGCTCGCTCCCCGCCGACTGGGAGCGTTACTGGGAGGCCCGGTACAAAGCGGTGCTGACCGAGCGGCTGCGGCCGATCCCGGGTGTCGTCGAGGCGCTTGAGCAGATCACGCTCCCGGTCTGCGTGGCCTCGAGCAGCGGTCCGGCGTCGATCGCCTTCAAGCTCTCGCTCTGCGGGCTGGACCGGTGGTTCGGCGACCGCGTGTTCAGCGCGGCGCAGGTCCGCAACGGCAAGCCCGCGCCCGACCTGTTCCTGCTGGCCGCGCGCCGCCTCGGGGTCGACCCGTCCGCCTGCGCGGTGATCGAGGAAAGCCCGGTCGGGGTGCAGGCCGGGCGAGCGGCCGGGATGCGCACGTTCGCCTACGCCGGCGGCGGGCTGGTGGCGCGTGACCGGCTGACCGGGGCGGCCACGACCGTGTTCGACGACATGCACCTGCTCCCCGAGCTGCTGAGGCGGGTGTGCTCTGACGCTCTTTGTGACCGGGGCGAGAAACACGCCAAATAGGCATGTTTCTCGCCCCGGTCTGTGAGGCCGCTCCTCTCCTCAGAACGCGGCTTCGACGAACGGGAACGTCGGGTCGGCGACCAGCAGGCTGCGCAGCAAGAGCGCGACGCCGAGATCGCCGGTGAACAGCGTGTAGCGGCCGCTGCCGGCAGCCTGCCGTCGCCGGCGGACGTCGGCGACGGCGTCCATCGCAAACGATCGCGCGCGCTCGAACCACAGCTCGCCCTCGGTCCGCGTCCAGAGCGCCAGCAGCGCGTAGGCGTTGCCCGCGGTCCCGTGGCAGAGGCCGGCGCTTTTGACCAGCGGTCCCGCGCGCCAGGTCAGCTCGCCGCCGGTGGCCAGCAGCCGCTCGGTCTCCTCGCCGGGCGGCAGCACCGGCGACAGCGACGTCACGAAGCCGGGCGCGCCATGGCACCACTGGACCGGCCGGCGACCGTCCTTGACGCCGACCAACGGTGGCCACTGGGTGAGGCGGTCCTTGGTGACCGCCAGCTTGCGGATCTCGGCGGCGACTCGGCCGGTCACCTGGTCGGCGGCCTCGCCGAGCAGGTCGCGACCGGCCAGCAGCGCGAACGCGTTACCGGCGAAGCCGTGTCCGGCACCCGTGTACCGACTCTGTTCGCCGAACAGGTCCTGTACCCAGACCTCGCCCTGCCACTGATCCAGCAGCCACGCGGCCGAATCCAGCCAGGCATCGCGCCAGCGGGGCTCGGCGGTGTGGCGCCAGAGCTGGAGCGCCGCGACCAGGGTCCCGGGAGAACCCCAGGAGAGTCCGAGCCTGGGGGAGCGAGCGTTGCGCTTGATGCAGTCGACCAGGCCGTCGAGCTGGCTGCCGTCGCGCAGGATCGCCTCGGCCGCCAGCAGGATCCCGCTCTCGCCGAACATCAGCGACGCCGCCGGCGGCGGCTCGATCTCGGTCAGCTCAGGCGCGGCGCGGTACCCGGTGCCGAGGCTCCGGGCCAGCTCGGCCAGCCACGGCGGCCGCTCGCAGAGCTCGTCCTGGGCGAGCAGGTCGATCGCCCATGCCACCCCGGCCGCGCCGAGGTAGACGTTGCGCAAGGGCACGTCGGGCATGCCCTCAAGGTCGTTGGCATCGTTGGGCCACAGCTGCTCGGTCCCGCGATACGCCTCGACGACGTCGGCGACGATCTCCTCGACCGCAGCGCGCGCGGCGCCGTCGCTCCAGGCCGAGCCTTCGAGCGGCCGATGCTCGGCCGGGTCATACAGTCCGTTTCGCACCAAGTGGAGACGTTATCCCGGGCTCTGTTCGTACTCATAGAAGCCGCGGCCGGTCTTGCGGCCGTGATGCCCGGAGACGACCATCCGCTTCAGCAGCGGCGGTGGGGCGTACTCGGGGCGCTTGAACTCCTCGTACAGCGAGTCGCAGACCGCGTAGAGCACGTCCAGGCCGATGAAGTCGCACAGCGTCAGCGGGCCCATCGGGTGCCCGCAGCCGAGCCGCATCCCCTCGTCGATGTCCTCGCGGCTTGCGAACCCGTCCTCGAACATCCGCACGGCGGCCATCAGATAGGGGACGAGCAGCATGTTGACGATGAAGCCCGAGCGGTCCTTGGTCTTGATCGGCTGCTTGCCGATCGAGTGCGCGAACCCGTGTGCGGTCTGCACGGTCTGCTCTGAGGTGTCGAGCGCGACCACCACCTCCACCAGCTTCATCACCGGCACCGGCGAGAAGAAGTGAAGCCCGAGCACCCGGTCCGGACGCTGTGTCCACGCCGCCACCTCGGCGATCGGGATCGACGACGTGTTCGAAGCCAGGAACCGCGCGTCTGGCAGCTGTGTGTCGAGCTGGGCGAACAGCTTGCCCTTGACCAGCGGATCCTCGGTCACGGCCTCGATCACCGCGTCGACGCCGTCGAGGTCGGCCAGGTCGGTCGTGTACGCGATCCGGCCGACGACCGCGTCGGCGTCATCGCGGGAAAGCTTCCCGCGGCTGACCGCGCGTCCGATCGACTGCTCCAGGCGCCCGCGTGAGCGGACCAGCGGCGCCTGATCGGGCTCAAACGCGGTGACGTCGATCCCGGCCACGGCGCAGGCCTCGGCGATCCCCGAGCCCATGAAGCCGGCGCCGATGATGCCGACCCGTGAAATCTCCGTGCTCGTGCTCATCCTCCGAAGCGTCGCAGATCAGCCAGTCGACGCCGGTCATCGACGCGTCGGTCAGCTGCCCGAGGTCCGTGTGGCGTGCTCCTGCGGGTCTCGCCTGCCGAGCTACGCGACCGCCTGCGTCAGCGCGGCGGCGGGGTCCAGCGGCTGGACGCCTTCGAGCAGATCGTTGACGTTCTCGATCCCGAGCACCGCCAGCGTCTCCTCGCGCAGGATGCTCTCGGGCCAGAGCTCTGAATCGAGCGCCGCGACGGTCGGCTCGGCGTGCGCAAGCCATCGACCGGCGGTCTCCGGAGTGACTCCGGCGAGCAGACCGACGACGAGGATGTCCGCAACGCCGGCCGAGTCGCAGAGCTTCCGGACCCGGCCGGCGATGAGCGGAGAGAACGTCCGTGGCGATCGCCCCAGGCTCACGGCCTGAGACCGAACGTCGCACGAACACCACTAAATCTATCAAGTCAATTGCCTTTGACCACGAAAGATCCCCCCGCGGGTGTCGCTGCCAGCTGCTGCGATGGATCGACAGCCGTGGCGGCCTCGTTCTGCCGCGTGCTCGAGGTTCACCGCACACACGGCGAATATGACGCCAGCCGCCATGCCTGAGTTGCTCACTTCCAGCACGTACTTGACGAGGACATAGCCGGCGGCTGCCAGCACGACCGCGAGCAGCACACCGCTCACGTCTTCTCGATCAGCGAGTCGTAGCCGTGACCGGTTACTGATCGGCAGGTTGGCCAGAGGCGGCGAGTCCGTGCAGCACGGCGTCGACCATCGTGGCGGCCGCGCGCCGCGGGTTGCCGGGAATGGGCGTGTCCTCCAGGGCGCTCATGACCACCGCGGCAAAGGGCATGAGGGCTGCCTGGGTAGGGTCACCTTGAGTGGCCAGCTCGCCTCGGGCGATGCCGGCACGGACGAGGGCACGGACTTTTTCCCGGCGTTCCTCGAGTACCTCCTGCTGGTAGCGACGGCGGAGCTTGGGGAACTCATCACCCGCTCCGTAGAGGCCGCGCAGGATGCGGCGGTTGCGTTCGTCCTGCAGGCGCTCGATCAGTGAGGCCAGGGCGGTGATCAGCCCGTCGCGCACCGGGCCGTCGGTGGGGATGTCGATCGCCTGCTGTTGGGAGGCGAGCGCGTCGAGGAGCAGGTCCTCCTTGCACGGCCACCGCCGGTAGATGGTGTCCTTGCCGGTTCGGGCGCGCTTGGCGATCGCGTTGATGCTGACCGTGGATGGGCCGCAGCCGTCGGCGAGGAGGTCAAGCGTGGCAACCAGGATGGCTTCCTCTGAGGCCTGGCTGCGTGGCCGTCCGCGCCGGGGAGCGGCCTGCTCGGCCGCGGTTGTCGCATCTGCGGCGGGTGTGACAGGAGTGGTCATTTCAGGCCCCGACCAGCACGCGGTCTGACGTCGGTTGCTTGTCAGCAGCGACCTCGGGCTGCGCCGGCGCCACCGAGCGGACCCGGCCGGGCAGCCAGCGCAGCGCCACCACGATGCCGATGATTCCGACGAGCACCGATGCGGCTGCCGCATCGTGCATGGCGCCGATGAAGGCGCTGATCGCCGGAGCGCTGAGCGTGTGCCCCGCGGTGCCGGCGTGGGCGGCGAAGCTCAGCGTGGAGGTGATCGAGGAT
>Ga0302325_10002251_pt1 | contig 47101 bp, 43 predicted proteins | sample Palsa_T0_2_FD_201948 | JGI IMG/M metagenome (GOLD analysis project Ga0302325, IMG submission 201948) | Peat permafrost microbial communities from Stordalen Mire near Abisko, Sweden - Palsa_T0_2 | ecosystem: Environmental > Terrestrial > Soil > Palsa > Peat permafrost | place: Sweden: Abisko...
TCGAGCAGCAGCACTACAACCCGAAGATCTTCATCGCCGCGGCCGGCCCGGACCAGGGCAGCGCGTTCACCAGCGCGGTCGGGGTCAAGAACGCCGACGGGATGATGGTTCCCGACGCCTGGTATCCGGGCTCGTCGAACAGCCTGAGCAAGGCGATGGTCCAGGCTTACGTGGCGAAGTACGGCGGCCCCGCGTCGGCGATCAACGCCGACATCGCCGAGGCCTACTCGGTCGGCGAGGTCGTCGACCAGGCCGTGACCCACCTCGGTGCCGTGGACAACACCAAGCTGATCAGCTACCTGCATAGCGGCGTGACGTTCCAGACCGTCCAGGGCCCCGTCCGGTTCAACTCGCTCGGAGAGAACCTGGTGGCCACCGCGTACATCTTCCAGTGGCAGAACGGCAACTTCGTCCAGGTGCTGCCGGCCGGCGACCCCGGTTCGGTGAAGATCCTCTACCCCAAGCCCAGCTGGGGCAGCTGAGAGTGCCGGAGTGCATCGGGCAGCCGCACCGATGAGGCGGACGGGCGACGGCCGGCAATGACACACGGAGCGGCACGGAGCTGAGATGGCGCATCAGATCTACGAGGCCATCGTCGACGGGATCCTGGGCGGCGGCGTGTACGCGCTGATGGCTGCCGGGCTGACGCTGATCTTCGGCGTGCTCGACATCATCAACGTCGCCCAGGGAATCCTGGTCGTCGTCGGCGGCTACCTCAGCTACGTGCTCTCCGTGCACCTGCACATCGACCTGTTCCTCGGCCTGCTCATCACGATCCCGGCCATGTTCGTCCTGGGCCTGGTCATCCACACCACGGTCATCCGGCCCCTGCGCGGCGCCGAGCGCACCTCGATGTCGCTGCTGGCCTGCTTTGCGGTGGCGATCATCCTGGAAGGCGCGCTGTACTGGATCTTCGGCGCCAACAACATCACGCTGAAGGCCTCCTATGTCGATGCGAGCTTCAAGGTGGCCGGGTTCTACATCAGTGACATCTACGTGTACTGCTTCATCCTCGCGGTGGTTCTGGTCGCCGCGATCTACGGGCTGCTGTACCGGACCACATTCGGCCGGGGCGTGCGGGCCACAATGCAGGACCCGATCGCGGCCCGGCTCATCGGCATCGACGTCAACCGGGTCGCCGCGCTGACGTTCGGGATCGGCGTCGCCGTGACCGCGGCAGGCGGTATGGCCTACGGAGCCACCAGCGGCGGGTTCAACCCCAACAGCGGGTACGACCTGATCTCCCGGCTGCTGGCCATCGTCATCCTGGGCGGCCTGGGCAGTATCGGCGGCGCGCTCGCGGCCGCCGTCTTCATGATCACCGTCGAGTCGCTGGTGGACATCTGGTCGCCGAACTGGGCCATCGTGGTCTTCTACGCCGCCCTGGTGATTGTCCTGACGGTCCGCCCGGCGGGCCTGTTCGGCCGACGGGCGGTGCGGGCCCAGTGAACCCGGCCGCCACCCAGCCGGCCGCCCCGCGGCCGGCCGTGGGGTCCGCCCGCACCCTGGCCGGCCGCAAGACGCTGCTGGGCGCGGCCGGCCTGGCGGTGCTGCTGGCCTTGTTCGCCGTCTTCCCGCTGGTGTTCACCAACCCGCTCGCCACCACCTACGGGTTCGACGCGCTGATCTTCGTCGCGGCCGCGACGGCCTGGAACATCTTCTCCGGGTACTCCGGCTACCTGTCCCTGGGCCACGCGGTCTTCTTCGGCACCGGCATGTACACGGTGGCGATCGGCGCCCGGGACTGGAAACTGACCGGCGACACCGTGTTCGCCCTGCTGCCGCTGGCCGCCCTGGTGGCTGCCGCGATCGCGGTGCCGCTCGGCCTGGTCGCGCTGCGGGTCCGGCGGCACACGTTCGTCGTGGTCACGATCGCCTTCTTCTTCATCTTTCAGCTGATGGCGTTCAATTTTTCCTTCACCGGCGGCACCAGCGGCATCGACGCCCCCATCCTGAACTGGGCGCCGGCCACATACAACAACCCCTTCTATTACCTGGCGCTGATCATCGCCGTGGCCACGCTGGCCCTGTCGGGGCTGGTCCGGCGCTCGCGTTTCGGCCTGCACCTGCGGGCGATCCGGGACGACGAGGACCGGGCCCGCAGCCTCGGCGTGCACGCCATGCGGGTCAAGCTGACCGCCCTGGTGGTGTCCGGCCTTGTCACCGGGCTGGTCGGCGGCCTGTGGTACTACTTCATCGCCGCCGTTCAGCCCCAGTCCGCCTACGACCCGCTGTTCGACCTGTCGCTGGCGCTGATGGCGTTCTTCGGGGGTCTCGGTACCGTCCTGGGCCCAGCGCTGGGCGCGCTCATCCTCGAGCCCGCCCAGCAGTGGCTGACCGTGCAGTTCACCAACGACTATCTGAGCGAGATCCTGCTCGGTGCGCTCTTCCTGGTCGTGATCCTGTTCCTGCCGCGTGGCGTGCTGCCGACCGGGGCCGAGCGGGTCCGCAGCTGGCGGGCTCGTTCCCGGGCCCGTTCGGCAGCAGAATCGGCCCCGGAACCGGCCGCGGCCGATGAGGCCACGCGAACGGGCACCCCGTCATGACCGCCGCACTTCGGGCCGAGGGGATCGGCAAGGCGTTCGGTGGCGTGCAGGCTCTGGACGACTGCACCCTGACCGTGGCCCCTGGCTCGATCACGGGTCTGATCGGGCCGAACGGCTCGGGCAAGACCACGCTGTTCAACATCATCACCGGGTACGAGCGGCCGGACACCGGCGACGTCTACCTGGCCGACCGGAAGATCACCGGCGCGTCCGCGCAGCACGTCTTCGCCCTGGGCCTGGGCCGCACCTTCCAGCTGACCAGGATCTTCCCGCGGCTCACCCTGCTGGAGAACATGCTGGTCGCAGCCCGGCCCCGCCGCGTGCGCGGTGGCCTGCTGGCCCGGGCCGGCGGGGCAGCCGACCGGCGGCGCGCTCTTGAGCTGCTGGAATTCACCGGGATCGACCAGTACGCCACTGCCCTGGCCGGCACCCTGTCCTACGGCCAGCGCAAGCTGCTGGAACTGGCCACTGTGCTGGCCGCCGACCCAGCTGTCGTGCTGCTCGACGAGCCAGCCGGTGGGGTCAACCCGTCCCTGATCCAGCACATCGCGGCCCGGATCCGGGACCTGAACGCCCGCGGCACCACCTTCCTGATTGTGGAGCACAACATGGAGTTCGTGATGGGGCTGTGCGATCAGGTGACCGTGCTCGACTACGGCACCGTGGTGGCCGCCGGGCCGCCTGAGATCATCTCCACCGACCCGCGGGTGCTGGACGCCTACCTGGGTGCGGCGCTGGATGACGAGCCGGATCGGGATGGCACCGATGCCCAGTGACGCGCCCCGGACGGACGGCGCCACCGGGATGGCCGGGATGACGGAAGCGGCGCTGGTGGTGCAGGGCCTGTGCGCCGGGTACGGCGGCGGCGACATCCTGCACGACGTGTCCTTCACCGTCCCCGAAGGCGGCATCACCTGCATCGTCGGCCCCAACGGGGCCGGGAAATCGACCCTGCTGGCCAGCATCAGCGGGCTGCTCCGGCCACGGCGTGGCCGGGTCCTACTGCGGGGCGAGCCGGTCACCGGGCGCTCCCCCCGGCAGATCCTGGGCCTCGGCCTGGTGCATGTGCCCCAGCACCACAGCCTGTTCCGGGACATGACGGTCGCGGAGAACTTGGACCTCGGCGGCTACACCATCAGGGACCACAAGCTGCTGCGGCGCCGGCGCGCGCAGGTGCTTGAGCTTTTCCCCGAGGTGGCGGGCTGGGCCCCGCGAAAGGCCGGCAGCCTGTCCGGCGGCCAGCAGCGGCTGGTCGAGTTCGCCCGGTGCCTCATGCTCAACCCGTCCTTGATCATCCTGGACGAGCCGTCCATGGGGCTGGCCCCCAAGGTGCTGCGGTCGGTGTTCGACGCCGTCCGCGCGATGAACTCCGCCGGCAAGACGGTCCTGCTGGTGGAACAGAACGCGCGCGCGGGCCTGCGGATGTCCACCCACGGAGTGGTGCTGGAAAACGGGCGGGTCCGACTGTCCGGGACCGGGCGCGAGGTACTCGAGAACCCGGAGATCGGGGCCCTGTACCTGGGCGGTGCGTCCGGCACCACGTCCGGCGGTGCACCGCAGTAACGCAGCAACGCAGTAACGCAGTGAGGGCAAGCTGCGCCGGGCCGGTCCCCGGCCCGGCGCGATCCCGGCGGAGTGCGGTCCCCGCGCGGCGAGGGCCAGGGCCTCAGGCGGCGAGTTCCGCGTAGCGGCCGTTGTCAGCGATGAGGCTGGTGTGGGTGCCGGTCTCGACGATGCGGCCGTGGTCGAGGACGATGATCTGGTCGGCCTCACGAACGGTGGAGAGCCGGTGCGCGATGGTGATCGTCGTGCGGCCCTCCGCCAGGGCGTCGAACGCCTGCTGCACGGCTCGTTCCGTCTCGGTGTCCAGCGCACTGGTGGCCTCGTCCAGCACAAGCACGCGCGGGTCCCGCAGCAGGGTGCGGGCGATCGCGATGCGCTGCTTCTCGCCGCCGGAGAAGCGGTGCCCGCGGGAGCCGACCATGGTGTCGTAGCCGTCGGGCAGGCTGGCGATCAGGTCGTGAATCTGGGCGGCGCGGGCCGCGTCCTCGATCTCGGCGTCGGTGGCCTCCGGCCGGGCGTAGCGCAGGTTCTCGCGCACGGTGGTGTGCAGCAGATACGTCTCCTGGCTGACCACGCCGACGATCGCGGCGAGGTCGGTGAGCCGCATGTCGCGAAGGTCGACACCGTCAATCCGGATGCGGCCGCTGCTCGGGTCGTAGAGCCGGGCCAGCAGTGAGCCCAGCGTGGTCTTACCGGATCCGGTCTCGCCGACCAGGGCCAGCGTGCTGCCGGCCGGGATGTCCAGGTCGATGTCGGCCAGCGCGGGCCGGTCGGCACCGGGATAGGTGAAGCTGACATCCTCGACGCGGACGTGTCCGGTTACCTGCGCGGGGTCGATCTCGGCCGGGTGGGCGGGCTCGCCGACCTCTACGGGGAGGTCCAGGTACTCGAAGATCCGCGCGAACAGCGCCAGCGAGCTGATCACGGACACGCTCGTGTTGAGCAGGCCGGTGATCGGCCGGAACAGGCTGTTCTGCAGGGTGGTGAAGGCGACCAGGGTCCCGATGGTGATCACGCCGGCGGTGCCCGGCAGGCCCGCGGCCAGGTAGATGATCGCCGGTATGGCGGCGAAGATGATGCTCAGCGAGGCCATCCGCCAGCGCCCGGCCAGCTGCGAGCGCAGCTCCAGGTCGATCAGGCGGGCCGAGGACGCGGTGAACCGTTCTATCAGGGCCGGTCCGGTGCCCATCGTCTTGGCCAGCTGGATGCCGTTGATGGACAGCCCCTCGTCGATGGCGACGTTGAGGTTGGCCAGTTCCCGCTGCTGGTCGGTGGTGATGGCCCGGCGCATGCGGGCGACCTTGCGGGTCAGGTAGATCGCGGGCGGCATGACGACCAGCGAGATGAGCGACAGCCGCCAGGACAAGGCGACCATGGCCACCGCGGTGCCGACCGCTGTGGTGAGGTTGGAGGCGATGGAGGTGGCGGTCGAGGTGACGACCGATTCCATCCCGCCGATGTCGTTGTTGATGCGGGACTGGACTTCACCGTTACGGGTCCGGGTGAAGAAGGCGATCGACTGGCGCTGCAGGTGGCTGAACACGCTGGTGCGCAGCTCGTGCATGACGTGCTGGCCGACCTTGGTGCTGATCCAGGTCTGCACGACGCCGAACGCCGAGCTGATCGCGGCCACGGCGACCATGCCGCTGACGAGCCAGGCCAGCAAGGTCAGGTTCTTGTGCGGCAGGGCGTCGTCGATCACCGCGCGGAGCAGGAACGGGGAGGCGAGGCCCACGACCGACGAAGCGACGATGAAGACGGTGACGATAGCGAGCTGCCAGCGGTAAGGGCTGAACAGCCGTCCGATGCGGCGCAGTGAGACCTCGTGGGCCTGCGCCTTTTCCGCAGCGGTGATGGTTTGCGAGCCGCGAGTCCGGCCCGCGTTTCTGATATTTCGATCTATGTGTGGTGCGGCCAAGAAAGTCTCGATTCTGCCTGGGGCTCGCGCTCGGGCGCGCGGGCCAGGGAAAGCTATGTGCTGAGGTAACCTCAATATGAGGCTACAACAGAAAAGCCTGGTACGCTATTCCTTGTGGTCCAGGAGCCCGTGTCGACGGACCGGCGCGAACCAGCCGGTGAAGAGCCGCTGTCCGAAGCCTTCTGGGCGGTCGCTCGCCGGCTCCGCGAGATGTCCCAGGAAACCCTGGCTCCATGGGAAATCAGCCCCTCGCACCTGCGGGCGCTGCGTACCTTGAAACGGCACGGGACCATGCGGCTGTCGGAACTGTCGGAGCGCCTGCACATCGCGCCGAGGTCGGCCACCGAAGTTGTCGACGGGCTCGAATCGCGCGGTCTGGTGCAGCGGCGGCCCGATCCCGGTGACCGGCGGGCCACCCTGGTCGAGGTGACCGCGGCCGGCACCGGCATGCTGGAGGCGATCCGCGCCGCCCGCGGGACCGAGGCCGAACGGGTGTTCGGCCAGCTCAGCCCGGCCGACCGTGCTGACCTCGCCCGCATCCTCCGCAAGCTCCAGGATTGAGCCACGATGACCAAGGAGCCCGGCCGGCGGCTGAGCGGCGCGGCCGCGCTAGCGGGGCGACAGAACGCAGAACTCGTTGCCCTCCGGGTCGGCCAGGACGGTCCAGGACACGTCGTCGCCCTGGCCGACGTCGGCCAGGGCCGCGCCGAGACGGCGCAGCCGCGCCACCTCGGCGGCGGGATCGTCACCGGCTCGGGGACCGGGACGAAGACGAGCGGCACGGCGGACAGATCCGGGTAGCCGTCCCCGGCGGGCCAGACGTCCACCTCCTCGGTGGTCTCATCGGCGATCACCCAGTCCAGTGCGCTGGCCCAGAAGCGGGCCAGCCCGGCGGGGTCATGAGCGTCCACCACGAGGTGGACCAGGCGGGTCGGCATGGCCCCAAGCCTGGCAGAAAGGCCTGGCCATGGCCGCAAACGCTGGCTGCCGGCCAGCCTTCACCGGCCGGCGAAGACGAGTGCTCCGTACGCGACGGTCATGCTGACCAGGGCTAGCAGTAGCCAGCCGGCCCACCAGGCGAGCCGCACGGCCCAGGCGGCCCCGCCGGACCGGCCCGGAGGCGGGGTAATCGCCTGGCTGGCGGGCGTGCTGGACGGCATGCCGTCACCCTTTCGTGGTCGTATGCAGGAAGCTCAGCATCTGCTGCCAGGCGGTGCGCGCTTGCGGGCGCTGGAAGTCGAACTGGTATTCATGGGGCAGGTGATCGCTGGAGCCGGTCCAGAAGAGGGTGGTGAGCGGCACGTGACGGGTCCGCAGGGCAGCGGCGAGCTCGGCCGACTGGGTGCGGAACGGGTCGGCGTCGCCCACGCTCAGGAAGGTGGCCGGGTAGGCCGAGGTGACCTGCTGGGTGGTGGAGAGCTGATCGATGGCGGCGAAGCTGGTCCAGTTGCGGACACCGGTGTACGCCCACAGGTACGTGCGCAGCGCGGGGAAGCCGGTGCCCCCAACCGTACGCATGTCGTACAGCCCGCAGTACAGGACCACCGCACGCAGGTCCGCAGGCGCCAGCGCGGGCCGGAGCCCAATGGCCCGGGCCAGGGCGGCGTTGGTCTGGACGGCAGCCAGTTCGCTGGCGATCTGGGCCCCCGCCGAGTCCCCGCCGATGACGATCCGGGCGGGGTCGCCGCCGAACTGCCCCGCATGGGTCCGCAGGAACTGCAGCGCGGCGTTGCCCTGCCGGACCGGGACCGGGTAGCGGAATTCGGGTGCCAGAGAGTAGTCCAGGCTGGCCACCGTGTACCCCTCGTAGGCGAGCAGGACGGTGTAGTCGTACACGGTCGTCGCTGAACTGGAGATGAAGCCCCCGCCGTGCACCCACAGGATGACCGGGCGGGCCGCGCCCGTCGTCGCGTCCGGGGTGAAGATGTCGAGGTGCGCATCCGGGGCGCCGGGTAGGGCGATCGGCACCCGCCGCATCGTCACAGCCCGCTCGATCTGGCCGAACCCTGGCGGCGGCGTCACCAGCGCGTTCTTGTCGAAGACGGCCCGGGTGATCGCGGCGCCTGGTTGCAGGGACGTCTGGTAGAGGACCACCGCGGCCAGCACGCCGGTGAGCACCGCCGCCACCGCCGCGAGCAGGCGGCGGCCCGCCCGCCGGGCGCGGTGTCGCGGCGTCAAGGCCGTTGCTCCCCGAGCCAGGCCAGTGAGGGCTTAGGGGTGCGCCGGAGCGTCACCCGGTCTACCGCAACGAGCCCGAAGGTGGGCCCGTAGCTGCCCCACTCGTAGTTGTCCGGCAGGCTCCAGTGCAGGTAGCCGCGGACGTCGGCGCCGTCGTCCAGCGCGGCGCGCAGCGAAGCGAGGGCCGCTTCGGTGAAGGCGATGCGCCGGGCGTCGTCCGCGGTCGCGATGCCGTTCTCGGTGACGATGATCGGCACGTCGCCCACTACCCGCGCGACGCGGCGGACCGCTCCGCCCGATGCGCCCGGGTAGTCCTCCCAAGCGCCGGGTCCGGTTCGGGCCTGCCCTGGGCCAGATCCCCGCCGGCGGCCGCGAGCTTCGCCAGCACGAACTCCACGCCGAGGACACCGATGGCCTCCCCGATCAGCGCGGTCAGCAGCGGCAGCCCGGCGGCAATCAGCGAGCTGAGCGCCACGGCCAGCACGGCGAAGGCCACGACGACGGCGAACACGACCTGGGCGGTGCCGCCGGCCGCGGCGGGAAACTTCTGCTGCAGCAGGTTCTGCGCGTTCTGTGATTCGGTGCCAGGGACGGTGAAAACCGACGAGAGCTGTCCGTGCAGCCCGGCTCCGAGGACGGCGGCCAGAACCAGCAGCAGCGCCCAGGCCAGCACGACCCGGCCCGGGTGGGCCGCCGCCCAGCGGCCCAGCCGGTACAGCAGGCGGGCCATCTCAGGTCACGGCGTCGTGCGGCTGGATGTCAAGAAAGTCGACGACCCGACGCACGAACCTCGCCACGTACTGGAAGTGGGAGCCGTGGTTGGAGTCGGGCAGCAGCATCAGCTCGGCGTTGGGCAGGTGCTGGTACAGATGGTAGGAGTTGATCGTCGGTATCACGATGTCGTGGCTGCCGTTGACGACGAGGACGGGCTGGGCGATCCCGCTCAGGTAATCAAAGCGGCTGGCGGCGGGGGCGCCCCACGCGCGGGCCGCGGCCCGGTGGGCGACCTTGGTCTCATCGCTGACCGGGATGTCCCGGTTCTCGGTGCGGGCCGTGATACGGCGGATGAAGGCTCGGCCGGCCGCCTGGCTCTCCTTGGAGGGGGAGAACATGATGGGCAGCCACATGTCTTCGCCGAGTTCGTCCCACTTGGTGAACAGCGTCGCGACCTCTGGTGCCTGCTGGGCCATGCCGTCGCCGGCCTGGGGGCCGGTCCCCACCAGGACGACGCGGCGTACGAGGTCCGGGCGGTTCAGCGCGATCATCTGCCCGACTTCGCCGCCCATCGAATGCGCGAGCAGGTCGACGGTCGTCAGGCCGAGGCCGTCGATGAAGCTCCCCGCGTCGGCGGCCATGGCGGCCACCGTGTCGGGGGCGGTACCGGTGCTGCTCCCGACGCCGGCGTTGTCGAACAGTACGATCTCGCGGCCCGGGGCCAGGGCGTCGCTGATCGCAGGGTCGAAGTTGTCCAGGTTGCCCATGAAGTGCTGGATGAAGACCAGCGGGGGCCCGGCGGGCGTGCCGAAGCGCCGGTAGGCGAATCGGGTACCGCCGGTCTCGAGGAACTGGGTGGGCGCGCTGGTGGCGAGCGAGTCGGTCATGGCGATCCCGATCATTGTCCGGCGATAGGGGCTAGAGCTCAGATCGCGGTCCGGCCGCCGTCAGCGGCGACGACCGCGCCGGTGATGTAGCTGGCCTTGGGAGAGGCGAGGAAGGCGATGACCTCGGCTATCTCGCTGGGCTGGGCGGCCCGGTTCATGATGGTGGTCGCGCCGACCGCTTCGGTCTGCTCGGGCGGCTGGATGGCGGTGTACACCGGTCCGGAGGCTACGGCGTTGACCCGGACGCCGGCCGGGCTGAACTCGGCGGCCCAGGAGCGGGTCATCGAGGCCAGCGCCGCTTTGGTCGCGCCGTACGCGGCCCCGCCGGGCATCCCGACCTGGCCGGCCATGCTCCCGACGTTGATGATGCTGCCGCTGCCCCGCGCTGCCATCTTCGGCGCAAGCGCGGCGACGAGAAAGTACGGCGCCCGGACGTCAGCTGCGAACAATTGGTCAAACGTGCTCAGCTCGAGCTCCTCCGTGGGCCCGAACCACGAAGACCCCGCGTTGTTGACCAGGATGTCGACGGCGCCGGCCTGCCCGGCCAGATCGGCGGGCCCGGCCGGCTGACTCAGGTCGACCGCGGCGAAGCGTGCCTTGCCCCCGGCGGCGGTGATGGCGTCGACCACCGCCCCGCCCCGGGCGGCGTCCCGCCCGTGCACGATGACCTCGGCGCCGTGGTCGGCCAGCTTTTCGGCCGCGGCCCGGCCGATGCCCGAGGTTGCCCCCGTGACCAGTGCCGTCAGGCCGTCGAGATCGCGCTGTGGGTTCATGTCGTGTCCTCCGCTGAGGGGATTTAAGGTGTCGTGCCGGCCAGGTACCCGCCGTTGACCCAGGCGGTGACGATCGCCCCGTACTGTTCGGGCGCTTCCTCCCAGGCGAAGTGCCCGGCCTCCAGCACGTCGAGCCGGCTGTTGGGCAGCCGGGCCAGCAGGAACTCGGCGTTGGCAACCGGTACGAGCGGGTCCCGGCGCCCGGTGATGATCTGCACCGGGGTGAAGATCCCGGGCAGCCGCCCGGCCAGGATGGGCAGCTGTGCGGGGTAGCTGCGCACGTAGCGGGCAGCCTCGGCGAACCGGTCACCCCGATTCGACTCGATGTAGTCGGCGATGACGTCATCACCGGGCGCGGCGGATCCCAGAGCAGCCATCGCACCTCGGATCAGGGCGGCGGGGTCCTGCGACCGGAAAGATTGGATATCCGGCGCCTCGATCAGGTCTTTCAGCCTCCCGGTCACCGCCAGCGGGTACGCGGTCCCCCCGCTGCCGACCACCAGGCTCCGCAACCGCCCGGGATGGTCGGCCGCGGCGAACAGCGCAGCCGCCGTCCCCACGTCCGGGCAGACCAGATGCGGGTCCTCGATGTCCCACTCGTCGAGAATCCGGACCAGGAATTCGCCCATCGCCTGCGGCGACAGCAGGTCAGTCCGGCGCTCGGAGCGGCCGAAGCCAGGCAGATCGATCGCGGTCAGCCGGGCGGTCGCGGACAGCCGCGGCCACACGCGCTCGAAGGCGTACAGGCTTTCCGGCCAGGGACTGGTCAGCAGCAGCCGCTGGCTGGCGGGGCCGTCGCTCTCCGCAAACCTGATCTGCAGCCCGTCGACGGCACGGAAACCGGCCCGCAGTTCGCTGCTCATTCTCATTCCCCTGCCCAGAGCCCCGGATTGGGCCTCCGGCCGAGCATGGGCGCTCGCACCCACTGCCCGCACGACACATTCGTGTCATCTCTTACGGCTGGCGATCCGCACGGCTGGCGATGCCGTGCCATGGCGGTCCCTCACCTGTTCTGACGATGGTCCATCTCGCGCGGATCATGCTCGAATTGTGGATATCGATGCGCAGCCGAGCTGGCTACCCGGAGGTACGGAGAATGTTGAACCCGCTGCGCGGCCGGGACGGCGAGCTGACGTCGCTGGGCGGCTCCCACGCCCCGCGTGAGCAGCGCTACTGGCTGCTGCAGGACATCCAGATGCTGCTCGAGCAGGCTGCGTTGCGCCAGCCGATGCTGATCTGCCTCGACGACCTGCGGTGGGCGAACAGCGGGACGTCCAGGGTGAGGTACGGTCCGGCTCTGGGGCCGTGCGCACCCGCGCCGAATTGCGGCACATCTCCCGGTCCGGCGGAATGATCATCGAGACCTTCGCCGTCGAGTGCTCGGTGGTGTCGTGGGTCAAGGAGAGCCCAGGGTCGATGCGCCGCGTTTGAAAGCGGTCTGGGCCGCCGGGCTGTCTTCGATGCGCCAGTTCTGATGGTAGAAGCCGTTGTGCTGGGTGATGTCGAACCACACCAGACCGAGCAGGTCGTACTGGCGGATGCCAGCGAACAGGTCGGCGATCTTGGCCGCCTGGCCGGCCTCGGGTTCGACTGCGGTTTCCGACACCAGCATGGGCTTCGTCGTGAACATCCGGACCTGGGCGATCGTCTTGGCGAAAATGCTGAAGAAGGTGTCGGAGCGGCGGTAGTAGTAACCGTCGATCCCGACCCAGGTGACATACTGCGCCCCCGGCCACCAGGACGCGATCGGTCCCGTTCCGGCCTCGTCCGCCTGCAGGGTCCAGAGCCACGTCACGTTGGTGACGCCCTGACGCTGGAACAGCGTCACGATGTGCCGCCAGGCTGCGACGAACTCCGACGGCGCCGCGTGCCCATAGGCCCACGAGTACCAGTAGCCGTTCATTTCGTGGCCGAAGCCGATGACCACGGGCTGGCCGAACGTGCGCACACTGCGGGCGAACAAGCGCAGATAGGGGTCGTACTTTCCCGCGGCGATCGACGAGACCGACGCCCAACTGGGGTCCATCTGAAGGATGGTGACGGCGCCATGCTGGTGAACCATCTCCGCGAAGGACGTCTTGAACGGTTCACCCCAGCCGCTGTAGTAGCCGACAAGATTTGGCTGTCTGCCGACCACCCCGGTGAATTTAGCAACCGGCTCGTATGTTGCGGGCGGTCCTTTCTCGTAGACACCGAGATAAGAGTCCGCACTGGACGGCAAAGATTTCAGGGGCTCAGACAAATGGCGCACAGCGAAGGCGCCGGCCGCCGCAACTATGATGACGGCCACGCATATCATCAGCCGGCGCCTCATGCGGTTGTTACCAAACAAGATATATATTTACTTTCAGCGTCAACACGGAGCAGCCGACGGGCAGACGTGATTGCCGCAGAACACTCCGGCATCTGGCGTCTCCGCCATGCGTGGGCATAGCCATCAAATGAAACCACATCTCAGGCTGGTGGGTGACCTGGTCGGGGACTGAACTGCCGGAAGCATATTCGGCCGCCGTTGGGTCCCGCACTCCGGGTAACAGGCGCGTTACGCAATCGGTCAAAAGCCTCGGGACGGATGGCCGGCCATACCAGTGGTCTGGCGGCCGGGACTGTCCACGCGCCGGGTCAGATGGGCGGCCGCCGCGGACCTTTGATACAGAATGCCCTCCGCAGAGCCGGCTGTTTCGCCGTCCGCTGGCTACGACACTTCTGGCCTCTGGTTGGCCAAAGGTGTCCTGTGCGGCCAAGAAACCGCAGCTAGCAAGGTGCAGGCCGGTTAAGCCACGGACAGCTGCCGACGCTGCGCTGAGCGATCGCGGGATCCTCGCGATCTTCAAGTCAGGTTACCTTCATGTTATTTTCGGCGATTTCCCCAAAATCAGTACAAGTCCGTGCAATCCTGCTTCCTGACTGGTGATGCGGAGGGTGCTGGATGGCCCACCGCGACCGTGGCTAAACCGTTACGTCTGTCGTGTGTGCAGTTGGGCTGAGCGCCGGCCGGCGCTTTACCCGGGGAGGGAACCTTGTCTATGCATCAGATCGCGGGAGCGTCCGGCGAGATCACCGTGACGGAAGCGGCATACCCCCTTTCTTCGATGGCCTGCTCGCGGAAGCAGCCGCAGCGAAACCTCGCGCTTTCGACAGGTGTGCCAGCCCAGGAGCTGTCTTCCCGCTGACTGAATAAATTACTTTCCGTCATATCGGGAGCTTTCTCGGCGGATTTCAACAGATCGCCGTTTCAATTTTCCGCTAAGCGCACGGTAGGCCTCCTCTTGCCTTAGCTATCGCTGTCGAAACCTTGCCGGCTTAATGGCCACAACATTCGAGTAAAGGCCAAGGAGTGTGAAATCGTGATATTTTCATGGCTGAACAGGGGAACTCCTCCCGGCCATTCAATGGGCTGGTTCACCAGGGCGCGGCGATCGCTGTCCTGTTTTTTTTCCAGGCAGCGAAATCCTGATTCAGTAAAGCGCCAGTATCCGATTGTAGCCCTTGTAAGCGATGCCATATTCCCGCACCATTGCGGGGGCAGGGAGATCCGGTATCACGAGGTTAGCCGACGGCTCGTCAGCTACGCCGAGGTGCATCTTTACACAATGCACTGGTGGGATGGCCCGCGTGTGTACAAGGATGGCGCAATTACATTTCACGCCATATCCCCGCTGTACCCGCTGTACACCCACACTCGCAGGTCTCTGAGACAGGCGATGGCTTTCGCGATCGGCTGCATACGGTTGCTAACGGCGGACTTTGACGTGCTAGAGGCAGACCACATGCCGCTGTTGCAGATCCTCGTGCTCCGGTTTGTGACATCAATAAAGCGCAAGCGATTTGTCGTCACGTGGCACGAAGTCTGGGGAAAAGATTACTGGCGTCAATATATCGGCTTCGCGGGATTCGCAGCGTGGTTCATCGAGGAACTGGCCATGCGCCTGCCCGATCACATCATCGCTGCGTCATCACATACGGCGCAGAGACTGTCCGCCAGCCTTGGTTCCGGCGCCTCGATCACGGTCGCGCCGAACGGTATCGATCTTGAAGCTGTCCATACTGCCTATCCTGACCCCGCGACCACTGACCTGGTCGTGGTGAGCCGGCTGCTGTCGCACAAGCGGATCGACATGCTGCTGGATGCCATGGCTCTGCTGCACGCCGAAGGCCTGCCTGTCACCTGCCGGGTCATCGGTGACGGGCCAGACCGGGATGAATTGCGGCATCATGCTGAGCAGCACGGACTGGACTGGGCTGTTGACTTCCGTCACGACATTCGCGAGCAGAAGGAGGTGTATTCACTGCTTAAGGCGGCGAAGGTGTTCGTCTTCCCGTCGGCCCGGGAAGGGTTCGGCATTGCCGTGCTGGAGGCCCTCGCCTGTGGACTTTCAGTGGTTACTACCTCCGCTCCGGATAACCTCGCTCAGTATCTCGTTGCCCGATCGCCGCGCGGGACAATCTGTGACTCAACTGCGCCAGCGATCGCTGCTGCCGTAAAAGTGCTCCTAGGGAACGGGCAGAGCTCATCGCCCGGCGGTCGGCCGAGCGAGGAAGTGTGGCTGGCTGACTACAGTTGGGAGGCTACAACGGACCGGGTAGTGGCGGCCCTAAATATCTGAGCTTTCAAGCGCTTCCTGCTCCGTTGAGTGCATTGCCCAGCAATAAACGTGCCGGGCAGCTACTGTTCGGTGCCAAAGCCAGCGATGATCATTCCGGGTCAGCGCGCCGCCACAGGGCAGTGAGGCCGACAAGCCTGCCGGCGAAGTATGCCGCCAGATGAGCGCTGTCGACGGCCATCGCGGGCGCCACTCTGGACCAGTGTGACCGGGGAGTCTCGAATCGCGTCCGAACATGCTGAACGCCTGAAGCCAGCACGAAACATACCGGTATCGCTGTTCCGACCAGCCCATGGTTACGGGCCTTAAGGACCAGACCCAGCACCGCGGTCCCGACGAACGCGCCAGTCACGAGGTCCGGCTGCCGTACTTCGCCATAGGTGATTAGCTGGCGTGTCGCGCCTCGACCGGTGTCGAACAGCCACTTCAGCGAGGCGGGCAGCGTCTTGTTCTCCTCGTGCCGGACGAGCAGCTCGGGAACTGTTACCAGCGACAGTCCCTGTCGTGACAGCTCGAAATTCAGAGCGTTGTCTTCGCCTTCGCGTAGCTCGGCATCAAAGTTAGCGACGTCGAAGACCTTACGGCGGTAGAGTCCGTTGTTTCCTGTCACGCTCGCGGTGCTAAGCACGACGCGCGGGACAAGCTTAAAACGCCTGCAGATATAGGCGACGTCGCCGTCGGGTACAGCAATGCCTCCCACCGCGTCGTGATCTGCAAGAGCCGAGCGCGTGCGCACCAGCCAGTCAGCCGGGAGAATTATGTCTGCGTCTACCATAGCGATCAACTCACCATGTGCCGCCGCAATCCCTGTGGCCCGGGCATAACCGCGCCCGCGATTCCGGGGAAGCTTGATGAGGCGTACAGAGGGTTGCTGCGCAGCGACGTCGGCGACTATCTGTGCGGTAGTGTCGCGGGAACCGTCGTCGACCACAACGACCTCATGCTTGCCCAGATCATTCTGCTCGACAATTGAAGAAAGAGTGCGAGCAATATTGGCTTCCTCGTTGTAGGCAATCACGATAAAGCTCACGAAGCTCTCGCCGTCAATCTTCTGCTTTGCCGTTATATTGTTCTGCGGTTTGGCTGTCATATCTTGCTTCCTGGGCGGTTCAACTTTGCTTCCTGGGCGGTTCAAATTTGCTGGTGCGCTATGCGCTAGTGATGTCTGCAGTGTCCGAAATTCTACCTCAGGATCGACAGCGAGGTCAGCTGTTCCGCCAATGAATGTGCTAAGTTCTGCCGCACGCAGAACGGCTGTGAGCACACTAAGACTTGTACTAGCCCGTACAGAGCCTATGATCCAATCTATCGACCGATAAATTTTCCAGCAGGAAGAACTAAGCACATGGTACGAAAAATTGCACTGGTGACGAGCCGGACGCTTGCGCTCAACGGAATCCGCGGCCGACCGTTGAACTGAATCTTCGCAGTTCTGGATTAGTTTAGGAGCCGTCAGCTAAGCGCGGTACCGTGAACTGTGTCGCGGACCGTTTGCTCACGTGTCCAGGCCCGCCGGTATTGCGCAGCTATCTTCCCATCACACAACACGCGTACGCGACTCAAATCTGCAACAACCTCGACCACTCGGCCGATGAGAGCCGAAGGTACTGGGTAGGCGTTCGAGTCGAAGTGAATAATTGAGCCGCGTTTCACCTCCACTCGCATCCGCCACCCGGTCGCTGGCGGTACGGCTGGCAGCGGCAGCATCGCCCTCCTGTCGGCCGCGATAAGCGACGCAGGAGATTCGTTCGCCCAGCGGCCCCGTTGCTTATTTGCTATCTCTAGCCAGCAGCGCAGCTCAGTGTTGAAATGCGCCGGTGATTCAAAAATTCTCTCGGGAAGAAATGATCGTTCGAAATACGTTTCGACTCGTTCGGTTAGATCGGTAGTGGCGGGGTCGTCGGTTCCCCCCACCATGACCATTGTGTTGAGGGAATGGATGAATCTACGGCACTCGTCGGTAATCCAGGGCGCACCGTCCGTCTCCTGGCCAATAGCATCTTCATAGTGCCAGATCAGGCTATGCGGCACCGCCTCTAGCTCGTTTATGAGCTGCCACCATCCGGCAAGGAGATCTTCGGCACGTCTCGACGGGATGAGGACGGCGGACATCCAACGCGAATAACCGGTGACCATGACAAGGACCGGCAGCTGGCTTGCCGATCGCGTTTGACCGGCCCCTACAGGAATTTTAACGGGCGGAAACCAGAGGCTGCACTGCGCGGTCTCGCCAGCAAGATATCCAGTTTCATGCAGCCGCTGATTGTGCTGCGAGTATGCAAACCTCAGTTCTGCTACTCGCTCCTGCAAGGTCTGGATGGATTCATTCCAGCCGAGCTGTTCGGCAATAAGAATAGTCGGCATCATCGGCCATACGGCCAGGAGTTCTCGTATCTGTGGTTCCACCGTATGGATGGCAAGCGGGGATGGTACGTCATTGACCCCGTACGGGAGCGAGCTCTCCAGCTGCGCGATTTCCTCGCCTATACGATGCCGGCCGACCCTACCCGTCGCAATGACGAGCAGCCCAAGAAGAAGAGTCGCTACCTGAGCAAGCCCCAAACCGCCCGCAGCGGCAGTCAGCCCGCGCGGCAGCAGTACGCCTACGCCGCCGAGAACGAGAGCTGCATTGGAAATTTGCATGAAGGTATAGGCAGCGGTCCGGTCGCGCGCGATCAGGATTGAATCGACTAGATAGGTCCCGCCTGCCGGAAGTGCACTTAGGGCCAGCATGCGCAGGCAACCGGTAGCGTCTGTTGCGTAAGATTCCCCAAAGAGGCGGAGGATAAAAGGAGCAGCGACGAGCAGCACTGCAATCGATGGCAAAAGGAGGCCGTACACTGCATAGCGCGCTTTGCGGAGTTGCTTGCCCAGCGGCACGCCGCCGCGCGCGAGCTCGGCGAATAGGACTTGTCCCATGGTTGACGGGATGAAGTTCAGGAACCCGGCTATGAGAAAAGCGATCGAGAAACGCGCAGTTTCGGCGGCACCACGTACGGCAAACACTTCGATTGGCACGCAAGTCAGCGGCAGGATCCCGATGACGGTGGCTGCATAATTGCCGGAAGTTATCGATAGGTAACGCCAGGGAAACGTAAAGTGCCCAGGATTGTCTCCATCGCCTTTTGTGCGCCAGAAGAGTGCTGCACCGCTGATCAGGGTGGACAGGATGAGCCCCAGCCCGAAAGCAATAAAGAGCCCAGCCGAGTGGAGAGTGGCCAGCAACAGCATAGCTGTCAGTTTTACGAAGCTGCCAAAGAGATTCTTATACAGGACAACCCGGCTTGACCTGATGGCGACGAGGCCAGCATCCAAAGTACCGCTGACAGCCGTGAATACAACGATAGCGGTCAATATGAATGTCATATTCCCGCGTTGCTGAATATGCAGCGCGGAGGGCAGGTAGGGCCCAAGGAAAATCACAGTTGCCAAGCACAGCACGGTTCCTGCGGTAGAAATAATTATAACGCTTGCCAGGACAAATTCGCGAGGATTTTGTGCCTTGGCGATATGCCGGGTTATGGTGATTGGCAGGCCAAGCGCTGCAACAGCAGCTAGCAGACTGGCCCCTGAGGTAATGCCCGAGAATACACCAAGTGTTGAGGGCGAGTACCTGTGTGCGGCCAAGGTCCAGAAGACGAATCCAATTGCCGAAGTGGCTACCGTGTTCGCGAGCAGGTATAGTGAGCCGCGATATAGCGCGTCACCCAGGATATTTCGAAGCGCTTTAGCACGGGACCCGGCGATCATCATGGCGTCACTGTCTTAGGAGCGTTTTGATCGGCCGATGGCGCCGGCCGCTTGCGGGAAGACCAGCCAGCACGGAAAGCATCTCGGCCATTGTTATTTCTGAAATGTCCCGCCAGGTCGTCCTCGACGCGTAGCCGTAGGCGGCTGCTGACATGGCGGCCAAGGTCTCTCCGTCTGCCCGGGCTAGGTGCGTGAGGGCGATGCTGAGTCCATGAGGCTCCCCCCCATACCGAAGGACAGCTTCCGCCGGAAGGTCAGCCAACGCGGGTAGGTCGGGCACGATGAGCGGTCTTCCATGGGACAGAGCGAGGATGGCGCTGCCGCTGGTACTGACGTGGCGGAAGGGCAGCGCCACCACATCAGCTGCGGAGAGCAGTGGGGTGACCTCCTCGTCGCGTATTCGCTCGAGACGGAGAAGGACACGCGAGCCACCTCTGCGGGCCAGTGCGAACAGACGCGAACGCAGCTCAGGATTGTCGCACTGGCCCGCCACCGTCAGATGCGCGGTGATATCGCCCGGCATGGCGAGGAAGGCAGCGAGCAGATCGTCCACTCCCTTGTATTCCTGTATGCGCCCGAAGAAGAGAAACCGTCGAGGCGAGCCGCTAAGGCCCGGCGTTCGCAGCGGCGCCATGGACGATGCCGGAACGATGGGGCCGTGCTGGACGACGACGCTCCTCCGGACCACGACCCCGGACGCCGCCAGTTCGGCCAGTGTCGAATCCGAGTGGACGATTACAAGGTTGCTGGCATCGACCAGGGCCCGCCGTGCAGATACGTCATTTGCGAAGACCGGTTCATGGGGCAGGGCGTTGTGCGCCGTCCATATCAGGTGCATGCCGAGCAGCTTGCAAACCCGCAACCAGATCGTGAACCAGACCTGCGCTGCGCGCCGGACGATCAGAAAGCGCCGCGAGCCAGGAAGGGTGAAACCGAAAACCCAGTGCAGGTGAATCAGGCGCGCTCCGACGATGCGGCGGGCCGTGACTTCGAGTGGGAGCAGCAGAAGGTTGAGAGTGTGCGAAGCGGTCAGCTCGCCTAGGTAGTCAATTCGCGCGCCCAGGCGCTCCATTTCTTCATACAGCAAAGATTGATATGGGTTGGGGTCGCGCGGCAGAACAATGATTCTCATCGGGTCATCAGTTCTCGGAGAATGCCGGCCCCGTAGGTAAGGTGGTCAGCCAGCACTCTTATCGCGCCATTGGAACGATTCCGCCAGGCGGGTATAAGCAGTAGAGCTGGATACCAGGGAAATATAACGGTCAGCGGCAAACCAAGGATAAAGACGGGATAGGCCACCACCATGGGCTCATCACGGAGCGCCCGGCGAAGCTTTACCGGATGCTTCCGGTACAGCCTGACACGTGCCCTCCCGTAGAGATGGGAACGGCGCAACTGCCGCCGCCACCCCCCGAAGTCATGCCGCACGATCGCTTCCGGGACGCCGCGAATACGGTAACCGGCGGCCACCAGGCGCCAGGAAAAATCGATGTCCGAGCCGTAAGCGAACGTCTCGTCGAAGCCATCCACTGCTTTGAATGCTTCTCGCCTGAAGGCAAGATTGATAGTGGGACATTCCTTGAGGTATTTGGCCTGCAGGGCTTGCCGTGCGCCACGGTCATAGAGATTCGTGCTCGCAAGGGTGGCCAGGGGGAGGCCCGCCGTAACGTGCTCGTCTTCGAGCAGTGGGGCGGTGAGCCGCACCAGCCAGTTCTTCTCGGGCAGACAGCCCGCATCCGTGAATACGATGATCTCGCCTCGGGCTGCCTGTACACCGGCGTTTCGCTGGTGCGGAATGGAAACGCGCACTCCGGGCGGCTGCTTGAAGTCGATCCAGTCTACGTATGGCTCGTGGCGTAGCCGAATGTCGTCAAGACGGCCGCCGGACGCGTCGATCACGACAACCTCGGCTGGTTGCGGACACTGGCTGGCCTGCTGTATGACCGGCACCAGGGTGTCTTCCAGGCTTGGCTCATCTTTACTTATGATGACAACCGAGATCATCGATAGAACACCTCCGAAGAGCCGTCCGTATAAACTCGATCATAATAATTTTCGAGGAAACTGGACGGGAAAACATAAGTAGCAAGATGGTTGTTGAAGAGACCAATGGCGCGGCCATCCGTAACGTTGGTGCGGCTGGCGTATACCCAGGCATGCTGGTTGAGTGTTTCCGGCGTCACGTCGAGAATGAGCCCATCCTGTATTCCCGTCATCGCTTCTAGCGGAAGCTGTGCGTATTCGTCCGCGTATACCAGCTGTCCAGGCTTTCTGGTCTTACCCAGCCATTGGGCGGCAGCGAGCTCAGGGGTACTCTTATAAAAATCTTCATATGCCGCGCCACTGTTAGTGAGGTTTGCCGAGACTCCGCCCCCTAGTATTGCATTCGCTAGATAGCTGGTATTAAGAGCTACGACCGCCAGGCAGACGGCACCTAGGGCCGGGACAAGGGTCGTCCGCACCCTATGCCAGCCGGCGAGGCTTTGCATGGTCCAGCACAGGGTGATGGCCAGCACTACCAGTCCCTGCAGTTGCGCCCTCTCCTGCCCGTAGGCGGCGGCCAGGGTGCCGCTCAACCGGATGAGCGTGAGCAGGACGGTGGCGGCGATAGCCAGCAGCCCGATCTGCCGGGCGATCGCCGTGGTATCGCGCCGCACGACCAGCAGAAACGCGCCGAGGGCGGCGAGGACATTAGCCAGCTGCTCGATGAGCAGCAGGCCGAGCCCGGAGACCTCATATCCGGTCCGCGACTTCACTGGCGGCGTCGGCACAGCCGAGCTGCGCAGACGGTACTGAGACTCACTGGCGTACGGCAGAGTCTTGATGTAGGGCCTGTTGTTCGTATAGTACGTCTGAACTAGCTGTTCATACTCTTTTGTCGAGATCGGCGTCTTGGTATTTCCCTGCAGGTAGTCAGACAGCAGGCTGCTGCCAGCAGTCCGGTTGGGGAGAAAATTAAGTCCTTGCGCTTGCACCGTCTGACTCACCTGTTGCAGATGAGAGTCCGAGTGAGTCACCGGCACATACCAGATGAAGGCGCCTACGAGAGTGGTGATAAATGCTACGGCGACGGAGCCCGAAAAACGCGGCAGATCGCGTACCCACGAAACGATCCACTGCTGGACCAGCATCAGGCCCATAAGCGTAACTGCCACGTATGTTGTAGAGTAGTGCGACACAGCCATGGCCAGGGCGAGCAAGGCCACTAGCGCCCATTGCGGCCTGCGCTTAATCCCCGTTTCCAGCATCGCGGCCAGGAGGGCAACAAAAAGTACTATCGCCACCTCCTGGCGGGCCAGGCTGGCAATCTCGATAAAGGCGTACTGACTGATGGTGAAGGCTGCCGCTATAAAGGCCCAGCGAGTAGAAAGCACTCGTCGGCTCAGGTCGAAAATCGCTACCGGGAAGAACCCGTAGATCATTGGGTATACAACTTTGAGGATCAGCAGCCCCGATATACCCGACAGTGCATGCAGCTGCGCCGGCATGACGGTGACACTCAGCATCGCCCCGTATGCGTCGTTGACATGAGCCGGATGCCAGACAGCTGTACTGATGGTCTGCTCCAGCCGAGCATATTCAGTCGAAATGTCAAATCCGTAAACGCCGTCCCCGCGCAGGGAATATGACCAGCTCCAGGCCAGCCCGACGGCGAACAGGATGACCCGGAGGAGAGCCTCGCGCAGCCGCAAGGCGGTAATCGAGCTGGCCACCAGCAGCACAACGAAGGCGGTGACAGCGATCAGCGCGACACCACCGCCGTGACCGCTATTCAGCCGTAGCGCGCCAGCGGCTGCGCCGAGCGGCAGCAGGAGAGGCCATCCGAGCCCGCTGGGTTGGGCGAGGAATCGCCAATCGATGGCCGTATCCGCAGGGGCCTTAAGCGACAACGCGAGCAAGGCAAAGCACACGACCTCGAAACCGGCGAGCAAGGGCCAGGTTCGCAGCGGTGCGGATACTCCGACCAGTGGTCCCAGCAGGTCTGTGGCCAGGCCGGAGACGAACAGCACAACGATTGATGCGCAAGCGATGTACGCCGGGAAGGAAGACACGAACCGGGCCGGGATGCGAAGAGCTTGCAGAAGAAGCGCTCCCGGAACGATCAGCAAGATTGGTGCCAGCAGTACCTGTACCGCCCACCACCTGTGCCCTGGCACGAGCAGCACGACTAGGGCGAGCAGGCCCGCATAGGTCGTGGGCTGCTTGCGGTTCGGCGGCGCGGCATGGCGCGCGAAGTACTGGGTGCTCCGGGCGGGCGCGTCGACCGGCTTCAACGTCTCGGTCAAGTCACCCGCCTCGTTTCCCGGGGCACGTCGGCCCCCTTGCCCGTCTCGCCGTCCGGTTCCGGAACGAAATGACGGAAGTGCCACAGTCCCCCGATAAATCCGGCGTTTTCGCACATCTCCTGAGCAACTTGCAGGTACGCGTCGCCTAGGCTCGCCCAGGAACGGTGCGCGGCTGCGTAGCGCAGTCCTCGCGGGTAGAGCACGAGGGGCGCGGCCATCGCGGCTGCGGTAACGGCCCGGCGGGGGCGCCCGGGCACGAGGAGCATGGCCATGAGCAGGAGCGGTCCCGGGAAAAACGTTGGAGGTACGGAAGGCCACTTGCGGCACATCCGCGCTGATCCGCGGCCGTAGGCACGACTGCGGCGCAACGTGTCCCGGACCGACGGCTGGAAGTGGTGCACCACCCAGGCGTCGGGCACGAACCTAAGCCGGCCAGACGGGAAGTTGCTGGCCAGCCGTAGGCACAGATCTTGATCTTCACCGCCGAAATAAAATCTTTCGTCGAACTTTCCTATTGCGAGCAGAGCTTTACGGCGAAAGGACATGTTGGCCCCGGCAAAAGAGTAAACGTCACGGGGCAGCGAGTTCTCGTCCAGCGTCCACTGCCGCTTGAGATAGAGCTTGAGGCGATATTCGAGCCTGCCGCTCTCGGCCAAATTCAGCTCTTGCGGCTTCAGCGGATTATTCCGCTGAAGGTAACCGAGCATGAAGCCATCGCGAGTCGCAGGTCGGATCGGGCCGCCGACGCCGATGACTCCCTCATCGTATCCGGCGAGCAATTGCTCTGCCCATTTCGGCTCTGGTTCACAATCGTCGTCGAGAAACGCAACTATAGGAGCGGTAGCGGCGTCCAGTCCAGAATTGCGTGCTACGGCCAGCCCGCGGTTCCTGGGATGCCGGATCACGATCGTGCTGTGCGCTCTGCCGACCTCACTGGTGCCGTCAGTCGAGCCATCATCGACGAGGATAACCTGCAGGTACGGAAAAACAGTCTGTGCAGCAAGAGCAGTGAGGCAGCGATCCACCCCGGCTGCGCCATTGAGTGAGCAGATAATGACGCTCAGCCTTGCTGACATAGCGCTCCGTTCTCAATAAGGACGCTTCAGTGATTCCCGTGAATTGTGCATGTCGACAAAGAGTCGATGGATTCGCTAGGGTGTGCCAGGCTCACGGTTACCCGCACAGGGCCGCTCTTCGTGCACGAAATCTGCGCTGACCGGGTGATGGTAGCCTCGCGCCCGGCCGGAACACGGACTTCGCCTGCCGCCATCTTGTGGGCAGTTACTCCGGATACCAGCACCGACCACTCGTACGTCTGAGAAATCTGGCTGACGTTGCGGATTCCGAAGGAGATCGATACGTTCGCCTGCCGCGAGTTAATCTGGTCCGGCAGAAACTGCGGGCTCAGGAATGCGAGCGAAGTATAACTAGACGGTTGCTCGAAAAGGCCGACCTTCTGCAGTAGTGTGCGGCCGGCGCTTGTCTGGGCTACGCCCATCGCTAGCACAATGGCTGCAGCCATGGTGATTGTGCTCCACCATTTCACCGGCCGGTGCGGCGTCGCGGACAACGGCAGGCTCCTTCCAGACCAGGTGCTTCGTTTGGTCGCCCGCACTGACTGTTCATGAAGGAGATCCTCGGTAACCGTCCGCGGCCTGGCGGAATGCGGCGCCGGCCGCGGAGCTGTCGATGCGCCAATTATCTACCTCGAACCACACGAACCCGAGCAGTCCGTAAAGCCGGATCCCCGCGAGCAAATCAGCGATTTTAGCTGGCTGGTCGAGCCCAGAATGCACGGCCGTCTCGGCAATCAGGATGGGATCGCCCGTCATCTCTCGGACGGCGGTAATCGTCGATCCAAACAGGGCGGGGAAGGTAGACGAGGATGCGGAGTAATAGCCGTCGATACCCACCCAGTTCACGTACGATTTGCCTGGCCACCATGGAGCAGGGTTAGGGATGCGGCCAGCCGACTGGATGATGTTGACAGTCCACATCCAGGTCACATTCTGCACGTTCAGGCTACGGAACAATGTAACGATGTGACGCCAGGCGGCTACGAAGGCTGCCGCTGATGCACGCGTATAACCCCAGGAATACCAGTGGCCATTCATTTCGTGGCCAAAGCTCAAGATGACTGGACGGCGATAGGCGCTTACTGCGTTTGCGTAGGAGCGAAGATAGCCGTCGTATTGCCCAGCGGCAATTGCTGCGAGGCTGATGCCGGTTGGATCCATCTGTACCAGTGTCACCGCGCCATGGTGGGCGGCTGCGGTAGCGAAATCAGCCTCAAATGGCTCTTGCCACGAGCTGTAGTACATGATTATGTTCGGCGTTATGCCGACGGTAGTTTTAAAAGCATTGACGTTGGCATACGACGGAGGATTACCCCGTTCGTACACGCCAATATAATGGATCGGCTGATGGGAGACGGCCGAACGATTGGCTTGCGCTATGAGAATAGCCGGTATTACGGCAGCCAGCAGTAGTACCACGAAGACAATGATGCTGACGCGTTTTATTTTCCGGCGCTTGCCTTCCTGGACCCTGGGCTTATCCTGCGTTTGGGTCACGCCGCGCTCCTTCGACCCGCCCTGCGGGCGAGCTGCCACCGGCTGCAGTGGAGGTCGTAGACTGCGCTTCGTCTGGCACTGTGCTGAGACCCATGCGAGGGGTCGTTGCCAAGCAGCAGTGACACGTTCAGGGCACCTTGATCATCTCTACTCCGCGCACGCACGGTATTTGGCACATGATTCAACGTGGCGACACCCTCCCAGAAACTACATCGCACCTTCGAAATTACAGTCCCATCTGCCGTCTGTGGGTGTTTTCAAGCATTTTGAAAGACCTGGGCGGCTTTCTGTTTCCGGCGGTCTGGACCTCACCGGGCGGCCTGCTGGTAGGTAGCGGCGCCCCGGCGGAAGCTGGTGATGGCTGCGGCGCTGTCGAAGCGCCAGTACTCAACCGCGAACCACACGAAGCCGAGCACTCCGTAGAGCCGGGTGCCGGTAAACAGATCAGTGATCTTTGCGGGCTGGCCTGCGGCCGGTGTGGCTGCTGTCTCGGCGATCAGGATCGGCTTCCGGGTGAAGCCTCGCACGACCGCGATAGTTGGCCCGAATACCGAAGCGAAGGCCGCACTTGAGTTGATGTAGTAGCCGTCCATTCCGATCCAGGTCACATAGGAGCTTCCTGGCCACCAGGCTCGAGGAGAAGGGACACTGGTGGTATCGCTGGCGGATTGGACCGTGTTGACTGCCCACAGCCACGTTACGTTGCGGACCCCCGCGCTCTGAAACAAGGTAACGATGTGCCGCCAGGCCGCAACAAAGTCCGCCGGGGACGTATGTGTATTGCCCCATGAGTACCAAAAACCGTTCATCTCGTGACCGAAGCTCAGGATCACGGGATGTCCAAAGGCGCGAACGGCCTCGGCGTAAGTCTTGAGGTAACTGTCGTACTGTCCGGCAGCAATGGCGGCGAGGTTGATGTTCACCGGGTTCATTTGCACCATGGGCACCTGGCCGTCTTTGGCCGCGGTACTGGCGAAGCTTGCCGCAAAGGGTTCCGGCCAGCCACTGTAATAAACGACAAGACGAGGCTTGACTCCGGTGGTGGCCGTAAAATTTTTTACGCCCGCGTATGATTCAGGCATCCCGCGCTCGTAGAGCCCGATATAAGAGTCGGGTGTGGTGGGGAGTGTGAACTTATTCTGTGCAGGCTGGCTTTGCGCTGGATATATGAGGTTGTGCATGATGAACCCAATAAAGACTACCGCCGCCAGGCCAGCGGCGGTCCAGGTCGCTGCCAGTCTCCTCCGGCGCCGCCGGCCCGGAGTGCGGGCTCGCTCAGGCGGGAATTGACGGTGCCGTCCCAGGCGCTGGGTATCAGCCAAAGCGAAGGTGCCTCCCGTTCTGCTGGTATGTGCTTAGCATCTTCAAGAGTTGGTGAATGATAATCCTTACTATGTGGGTCGGTGATAGGTGCTGGCGCCCTTGCGGAACGCGGCGATGGCCGCCGGCCCGTCAAGCCCGAAGGCCTGGCCGATGTCATTGGTGTTGTCGTAATACACGAATCCGAGCAGCCCGTACGTCTGGATGCCGTGGAAGAGATCAGAGATCTTACTGGGCTGGCCGGCGGCGGTAGTAGCGCCGGTCTCGGCGATGAGTATCGGGTCACCGGTGAATTCGCGCACGGTCGTGATGGTCGGGCCGAACAGGGGTGCAAACTGCCAGTTCGGTTTGAGGTAGTAGCCGTCGATGCCGACCCAGTTCACGTACGCGCTGCCTGGCCACCATGGTTCCGGGTTCGGTATCTGGCCGGTGCTGCTTTTGGCGTCGTTGACGATGTTCACGGTCCATAGCCACGTCACGTTGTCGGCACCGAGAGCCCGGAAGAGTGTGACGATGTGCCGCCAGTCGTTCACAAAGTCCACTGGCGACATTTTCCCGTAAGCCCACTTGTACCAGGTGCCGTTCATCTCGTGGCCGAAGCTTATGACCACCGGATGGTGGTACGCCCGGACGGCCTCCGCATAGGCACTGAGATAGCCGTCGTATTTGCCGGAGGCGATCTCGGCAATCTGGTCAGGCTGGAGATTAGGGTCCATCTGGACGAGCGGTACCGCCCCGTTGCTGGCCGCGGTGTCGGCGAACTTCACCGGGAAGGGCACGTACCACCCGCTGTAGTACATGACCAGGTCGGGGCTGGCCCCGATGGCGCTCGTGAAGGACGTCACCCCCGCGTAGGAAGCGGGAACGCCTTTCATGTTCACGCCGAGATAGGAGCCGGTCGCAGCCGGCAGATGGACCGGCAGCGGGCTGGCAGACTTTGTGGATCTCTTGTAGACCACGACGCCAGCGGCGATCGCGACCAGAGCGATGATCGCGACGGCGATCGTCAGGGTCCGCCTGGGACGCCGTTGTCTTCCCCTACTCTGGCGGCGCCTTGCCGACCGACTCTCTGGTGCAGTCTGGACGCCGTTACGGCCGGGGTCAGGCATCATCCCGGTGTGTGTCATGCTGCAACCTCCTTCGAAGTGCGTCGCCAGACGCCTTTGCTGCGAGTGATCAAGGGGGCCATCATGTAGAACTGCATCGCGGCCAGGACCTCCGTGGCCCAGTACTGGCGCCAGCCGTACTCGTGGACCCGCAGTGCCAGGCCGGACCAGAGCAGCAACTGGACAACCACGATCCAGCTGCAGAGAATGCGGTTGACCATCACCGGGACCTGGCCCCTGGCGGGTGACGCGCCGGTCGGCACCCACTCGGCGACACGGTCGTGGATCGCGTACCACACCGAGTACAGGTGACAGCAGGAGTTGATGACGCAAACGCGGTAGATGGTCGGCCGCCAGCCGCGGCTCAGCATCGGGAACGCGAACAGGGTCGCGGCGAGCGCGGGCAGCAGCGGCAGATAGTTATGCGGGTAGATGTGCCCGGGGTAGAACCAGATCATGGTCAGCGTCGGGAATGGCCCGGTGAGCAGCAGGGCCGCCGACGACATGTAGTAAAGAAATGCGGCCCAGAACGCGGTGCGCTGCTGCCAGCTGAACGGCGCCTCGACGAAGTGCTCGTCGAGCATCAGCAGCATCGACGAACGGCACCAGCGGGCCTGCTGATTGGCCAGTGACGGGAAGTCGGTCGGCGCCACACCCTTAGCCAGGCACAGGGGCAGGTAGCGGGTCTCCTGCCCGGCCCGCCACAGTTTCACGCCCGAGTGGACATCTTCACCGATCGGCACCTGCGCGAAGCCGCCCGCCGCGACGACCGACTCACGGCGGTAGACCAGGTTCGTCCCAGCGCAGATCGCCGCCCGGTAGCGATCCCTGGCCGGCTGAATGAAGTGGAAGAAGATTTCCTGCAGGGTGCCGGCGTAGCGCTGAATGTAGGAGAAAGATGGATCGCTGACGTCGTAATACTGAGCGGTCTGGACGATGCCCAGGTCCGGGTCGGAGAAGTAGGGCATCGTCTCGTAGAGAAATTCCGGGCGAATCGCGAAATCGGCATCAACGACTGCGATGAAGTCCCCGCTGCTGATGCTGAGGGCATGCGTCAGGTTGCCGGCCTTCTTCATTTCGCCGGGGTTCGGGCGTACGACGTACCGGAAGCCGTACCGGTCGGCCAGGTCGCGCACTTCGGGCCGGGCAGAATCATCGAGCACGTAGACGGTCTTGACCCCGCCCCAGTTCATTTCGCTGACGTACCGCAGCGTGTTGTCGAGCAGCGGCAGCGGCTCACCGGCGCTGGGCAGGAACACGTCGACCGTTTCCCCGGATTCCCGGTAGCCGGCCACCGTGGCCTGATGCTCGGCCAGGGTCAGCCGGGGCCGCCCCATTCGCAGCCAGAAGTTGATCACGACCGGCGGCACCATGACCATGAGCAGCAGCCACATGAGCGGTGACACCAGCCAGGCCCGCGCAGCTACGTGGACATACCCGTAAAGAACCCCGGCGGACGCAATCAGCAACCACGCGAACACCAGGCGCCGGGGCGGGCCGAAGTACCGGTACTTTTCCGTGTCATCGGGTGGCCGCGGCAGGTAGAGTTCCGGCGACCGCTCGAGCTCGAGGGAGTCAGTGGCGGACACGATCCTCCCCGGCTGGCCGCACGGCCCAGATAGTGAACCGTCCGGCGTGGGTCAGGATGTAGTAGCCGCCGGTCTGGTACATGTCGGTGATGATCTGGGCGTCCGTCGCCGGGGTATCGCCGGAGTCGAGAATGACGAGCGAGAAGTAATGCTGCCCGATCGCTTCGCGGTAGGACGGCGCACCCGGCAGCGCCCCCGGGTACCTGAAGTAATAGGTGCCTGACCAGTGCTGCCAGGGAACTTCGGCGCGCAGGTAGTAGGCCTCGACGTCATCGTCTTCCGCGAGGTAGTTGCCAGGGTGAGAATGACTGGCCGTGCGCAGGACATTGACCAAAGCCGTAGCGTCCGGCCAGTCCGTATGCAGGAAGCTCGCCTGCCCCATCGAGCTGAACAGGGTGGATGCGGCGATGGGCAGCGCCATGACCACGGCCCAGCCGTGCCCGGGATCGACTCTGCTCAGTCGGGCCATGGCATAGCCGGCGGCGATCGCAGCGAACCAGGCGCCGAAAACCACGTGCTTCTGCAGGCTGATGGTGGTGTGCAGCCGGGCCTGCTCGGCCGGGGCCAGCAGCGCGGCCGCGGCCAGAACGGCAGGCAGGAACCGCCCGCGTTCCTTCCTGCGGATGGACAGCCACGCACCCAGGGCGGCGAGGACGACGATCAGGCTGGTCCATACGTACGCATCGTGCAGAACGGCCGTGACCGGAGAGTCCGCGGGTGCGCGGGTGAGAGTGCTGGTCGTGATGCCTGGCCAGTACGTCCCGCCAGCAGCGGCCACAGCCGTGCTGACCGCGAGAAGCCACGAGCTGAGCAGGGTGAGCAGGCTGGTCAGCCAGGCACCGCCTCGTTGCCGGCGCCATGCCGCGAGAGCCACGGCGACCAGCACGACGGGGGTAAAGAGAGCCGTCGCGTATTTTGTGGCGTCAGCTGCGGCCAGGGTCACGCCCGCCGTGAGGAGAAGCGCGATCCGGATCCAGAACCGGCAGTCGGCGGACCGGACACCCAGCCATGCCGCGAGCGTGAGCAGAAACAGCGCCATGGCGTCGAACGTCGCGAAGGCCCCGAGAAATTGTGTGCCAGCGAGGGTGGCGAACAACGCGGCGGCGAGCAGTGCGGCCCGCCGTCCGTACAGCCGGTGCGTGGTGGCCCACAGCAGGCTGGTGACGCCCAGCATGAAGCACAACGAAAGAAGGCGCGCCGCCGTCAAGCCGCCGATACTGTCCGCGAGCGCCCCCAGCGGGGGGTACACGACGGGTGCCCCGGAAAAGTAGGCCGGAAAGGCCGGGATTGGCGCGTGGTGCAGCCAGTGGGCCCATTCCAGCTGACCGGCCCGCAGGTACAGGGCCTCGTCCTGAAAGGCTGTGTCAGACCAGATGAGGCGAAGCGACAACACGGCTTGGGCAACGAGAATCGTGAGCAGCGGCCACCATGCGCCCGTAAGGCTGCGCAGCCCGGGCCATTGCCTGGCCTGAGCGGGTGGCTCCCGATCTTGATCATTCCTGCTAACGGCCGGGGGGATGGCAGTCCTTGCCGATGGCACAACGTCGGCTACCTCGATGTGCCTGGCAGTTGCCGGTGACTGCTGACCTTCAATCGGCTCTGAACTCCTGCGATAAGGGGTGGCCAGATGCGTCACAGCCGCGCCCCCAATCAGCCCCCGCCCTGGCGGCGGCGTGCGTCGGGTGAACCCCACCATCTAATACGCCGCCTAAGAAAAGCTACAGTTCATTTTCGCCGAGAGTGCACCGTTTGCGGATTTTGCCGTCAAGTTGGAAAAGGCGGCCGAGATGTGGACCTATCGCCTCAAAACAATGCGAGTGCTGTGACTGGATTCGCATGTATGCCGGTATGGGGGGTAGTGTCTGGCTTGAGTGGCGCGCTCGTCCTGGAACCGCCGGGCCGACCGCCGGTCGGCGTGGCGTCGCCCGCTGCTAACCGGTCGGGGTCACTGGGGTCAAATGCTCACTCACGGCCAGCTGGAATGAGCTTTCTGCATACGGGTTGTCTTCGATCCGCCAGTCCTGGCGGTACCTGCTGCCGTGCTGGTCCTTGTCGAACCACACGACCCCGAGCAAGTTGGCTGCGGCCATCCCGGTGAACAGGTCCTGGATTTTGTGATACTGACCGGCTTCGGGCCCGACGGCGGTCTCGGACAGCAGCACCGGCTTGTTGGTGAGGGCATGCACCTGGTTGATGGTGGGACCGAAAACCGTGCCGAAGGTGTCGGAGGGAGCGTAGTAGTAGCCGTCGACGCCGACCCAGGTGACATACTGCGCGCCGGGCCACCAGTCGGAGATGTTCCCGGTGCCGGGATGATCCGCTTCGATGGTCCATACCCAGGTCACGTTGTCTGCTCCCTGGCCACGGAAGAGTGTCACCAGATGCCGCCAGGCCGCCACGAACGTCGACGGCGCAAGGCGCCCATAGCCCCAGGAGTACCCGGACGCGTTCATCTCGTGCCCGAAGCCGATCATGACGGCCTGGCCGTAGTTGCGGACCGTGTCGGCGTACGAGCGCAGGTACTCGTCGTAAGTACCGGCGGCCACGGCCGCGACCGAGGCGTCCGTCGGATCGATCTGCACGAACGGAATGGCGTTATGAGCGTTGACGGTTTCGGCGAACGACGTGTTGAACGGTTCCGCCCACCCGCTGTAGTACCCGACAATGTTGGGTTGATGGCGTGCCGCTTTCGCGAACTCCTCGACGGGGCTGTAGCCGGGCGGTGCCCCGGGTTCGAACACGCCCAGGTAGGCGAAGGGCTTGGGCGTCAGCACAGCGTGGACGGCCGGCCGGTCCGGTGCCGAGGATTTCAGCACGTGGGTGCCGGCACCGGCGATCGCGGCCACGGCCAGCGCGATCGCCAGAAGCGTCGCCAGGCGGGATCTCATGCTGTCCGGCCTCCAGGAAAGATCACGCGGCTTACGACGGCGAAATTCAGCAATCCAAAGAACAGGAGAACCGCAAACTGCGCGGCGCCCAGGGTGGCCATCCGCCAGATGGCCAGGGCTAGCCAAATTACGGCCACGCTGCCACTCCAGTAGGTGACCCCAAGCCGAAAGCGCCGCAGTGAGCTTCCTGGTGTGCGGGTCGGATGCCAGCTCATTGATTTTCCCCAGGCGCCATCCCAGATAGCGAACACATGGGCCCAGCCGCGGGCAACCCCTAGCGGCCAGATTCCCGGCCCGAAACGGGACCGGTGCCACAGCGGATAGAGCACGAAACCGGTGAGCATCGCGGGCAGCAGGATGATAAAGTTCCGCAACCTCACCTGATTGGGCAGAAAGGCCAGCATGATGATCGGGATCACCGGCCCGAAAAATGTGAGCAGCGCGGTGTACGCATAGTAAAAGAAGCCAGAGATGTAAGCCAGCCGCGCCGGTATGCGCATGGGAATCGACCAGAGACGCCAGGAGAAGACGATACCCACGTTCCCCGAGCACCAGCGGTATTGCTGCCGTACGAACGCGTCGAGATTGTCGGGGCAGATACCCGTCGAGAGCAGGATCGGCAGGTACGTTATGGACCAGCCGGCGCGGCGCACATCCAGCCCGGTGTGCACGTCCTCTGCGTAGGGGATGAGGGTCGGGCCGTCCGGCTCGAGCGCCGACCGCCGGTAGACCGCGGAGGTCCCGCAGCACACAGCCGCGTCCAGCCGGTTACGGGCCACCTGCACCGTCCGGTAGAACACTTCCTGTATCGGCCCCGCGGCTCTTTCAATCCAGGTCTGCGCCGGACTGCTCCGGAAGTACTGGGGCGTCTGCACAATCGCGATCTTGGGATCGTCCATATAGGGCAGGGTCTCGGCCAGGAAATCGTGTCGCGGCGCGAAGTCCGCATCAAAGATGGCCAGGTACTCGGCGCTGGTTCGGGCAAAGGCATGGCGCAGGTTCCCGGCTTTCTTGCCGGCTGGCCAGTCGTCCCGGTGAATGTAGTTGTAGCCGAAGGACCCGGCCATCAGGCGGGCCTCCTCGGACGGGCCGTCGTCAAGCACGTAGACCTGCGCTTCGCCCGGGTAGTTCCCGACGAGGCCCGCGACGGAAGTCCAGGTGTTGCGCAGCAGTCCGATCGGCTCACCGCAGATGGGCAGATAGACATCCACAGCCGGATAAGAGGCTGGGCGCCAGGCCTCGATGCGGGCCTGGTGGGCAGCCAGGTCAAATCCGCGGCCGGCGAAATTAACCGGCAGGCTGATCGCCTGGTAAACAATGTAGAGCCCGGTGAACAACAGGAATGGCGACAGCACCAGATCATGTAGCTCGAACCGTAGCTGGCTGATGACCAGGCAGACCGAACCGATGAAGATGACGGTCGTCAGGTACACGAGGTTCCGCTCGAGATAGCTGTACTTCTCCTGGTCATCCGGAGGAGCCGGGGGGACCAGGTGGCGCTGCTCATCTCGGCTGGCCGCGGCGGAAACTGACCCAGCGATGGTTCCGGTGACGGCTGCCCGCTGGCCGCTCACGACTGCCGCTCGCGTTGCCAGATCACGTAGGTGCCCGGGGTCGGCCCGCTCGGCCCGGCACCGTACGGCACGATCTGGATGATGTGGTAACGATGATTCCGGTGCAGGTCTGCGGCGATGGACTTGTCCAGGGCGACCGTGTCGGAAAAGTTGATCGCGACGAGGGAAAAGTAATCCTCGCGGATGTACATGGCGAAGGTGCCGGCGTTGCCGCCGCCGACGATGCCCGCTTGGTCGCTCGGGCCTCCCGTAGGTTCGCCTTGGAGGCCGATGATGTTGCGGGTGCTCGACCATCGTTGCCACTGGGTCCCCGCAGGCAGGTAGTACTCCGGGATCGACGGGTCCTCGACCAGCAGGCGCCCGGTGCTGTGGTCCACCAAGGGGCCGAGGATCGCCACGAACGCGGCGGAGTCGGGCCAGCTGGTCGAGAACGCGCGCGACTGAGAGGCTCCCAGGACGGCCGGAAAGGAAAGGGCCACCACGCAGGCTGCGCAGGTGACGGCGCGCATGTTTCCCGCGAGCGATATTTCGATGAGCTTGTCAACCGCGTAGCCTGCAGCGATGGCCGCGAACCAGGCGCCCATCGCCCCGTGCTTGTTGAGCGAGGCTGTCGTGTACAGGCTCGCTTGCTCGGCCGGCACGAGCACAATGGCGCCGGCTAGCAGTGTCACCAGCCACGCCTGCGCGCGTCGCGGCTGGCTGACCCAGCTGATGACTACGCCGCAGAAGGCGGCGATCACGATAACGCCGGTCCAGGACCAGAAATGGGCGATGACTGTGAGCGGGGAGTTGGTACTGGGCGCCCGTTCCAGCGTGGTCACATCGATGCCGTACACATAGCGGCTTCCGCCGATCAGCAGCGCCGACGTGAGCAACGCCACCATGACCGCCAGGAGAGTCAGGGCGCGTCCGGCGGCGAGCTTGCCGCCAGGCTTCGGGAAGGCCGTGAGCAAGGCGAGCAGGACGACAACCGGGTCAAAAAGGGCCGACGAGTACGAGGTCGCGTTGGCCAACGCCAGCACTGCTCCCGCGGCCACCATCCAGCCGGTCGCGTCATGCCGTTGCCCAGCCCGGACCACGAGCCACACCGCCAGGGCCATCAGGAACAAAGACATAGCGTCGTAGGTGGCGAACGAGCCAAGATGCAGCGTAGGCCCGAGGACCGCGAACAGTGCAGCGGCGAAGAAAGCGGCCCGGCGCCCGAACAGTCGGCTAGCGGTAGCCCAGAGCACGACGGTGGCTCCGAGCATGAAGACGAGGGACAGGATCCGCGCTCCGGTGAGGCCCCCGAGGCTGTCGGCCAGCGCACCGAGGGGCGGATAGATGACCGGGGCCCCCGAGAAGTACGAGGGGAACTGGGGGAGCGGCGTGCCGTGCAGCACGTTCGCCCACTCCAGATGACCCGCCCACAGATAAAGCGCCTCGTCCTGGAACACGGTGTCGGCCCGCACCAGCCGGAGCGTGAGGATGCTCTGGGTGGCCAGCACGGCCAGCAGCGGCCAGGCGGCCAGGATGCTCCGGCCCGAGGTGGCCGTTGACCGGTGCGATCCGGTTCGGCCTTCGCCGGACGCCACAGCGGGCGGTGCGTCGTGCTCCACCGACCCCTGAATCGCTGGGCCGTGATCCATAAGTCATACCTGCTTGCTATCGGAGGCACACCAGGGGGCACTCCGGCCAAGTCCCCCCTGCGGTCACGGACAGGAGCGCCGCGGCACGTGAGCGTTTGGTCCTGTCTCATGGACAGAAGTCACGCAGCACGCGAGCGTCGGCACCCGAGCACGTCCGGTACCGCAAACCAGACGGTAACCTCCGCTTCTGGCCGTTACAGGCATTTCCGCAAATTTGGGGCCGGCAAAGTTCCGCCCGTCGCCACGGCGGCGCCAGGCCCTGCCGCTCTCGGCGCCGTGCGCTTGGCGCATTTGCGTACTTCCGATTACATTTTCCGTTCTGACTTGAATGGCCCATGATCGTGTGCTGCCCTGTAGTGTGCGGTTCGCGCCCTCCCGCGCGCTGACCGGACAGGGGGGTCACCATATGAGCGAGGAAGAGCGCAGCCGGGCACTGCCGCAGCGTGAGCGAGGCGCAACCCGAGTCGGTGCGGCACCGGCCGCAGTTCCGGCGGGGCCGCACATACTGCCGGAAGATCTGCGGAAGCGCCTGCAGGCTGCCGTGCAGGCCGAGCGCGCACACGCGGAGGCGCCAGCTCAGGAGGGTGCAGCGGACCAGTCGGGGGACTCGTCACGCCGATCCAGAGCCGCGACTGGCGGCGAGGCGACGGCGGCCGGCCGGGAAGGCAGGACCAAACAGAAGCAGCGGGCCAGAAGCAGACGTCCGGCCAAGGTAAGGTCCGCTAATGCGGAACAGGTGGTCAATCCCCAGAGCATTGACAACCCAGAGACTGATGGCAAGCGCGATAGTAATCCTGGGGCTGCCGAAGTCTGTGGTACTCCTGATACTTCTGCAAGCAAAGTTTCTGAAGTTCGTAAAGAGTCTGTTGTTCTCCCGCTTACCCATCGTACCGACGATGTCGCGACCGACCAGCTAGTGCCGATCAAGGCCCAGCTTGCTGGGCACGGGATTCCCAGCCAGCCCCAGCCCGGTGGCTCAGCGGCCGCCAGTCGGCCACCGGCTGCCGAGCCGCCGGTGGTTGGCCAGCAACCCATGGTCGCGCTGGTCCCGCGGGCGGCCCGGCCGGCTAAGTCACGGCCCGTGAAGGAGAAGAAGCAGACGCCGAAAAAGGCGTTGCAGGCGGCGAAGGAGAAGGGTGCGAGCCGCCGCATGATGATGGCCGGTCTCGTCATGCTGGCTCTCCTCGTCGTGACCGGCGGAGCCGCCACGATCCTGGTCGTCATGCACAAGACCACCTCGCCGACGACCGGGACCACGCCCAGCGCGGCGGTCACGCAACAGCAGGATGCGGCGCAATGGGTGGTGGCGCATGTTAGCCATGGTGTTCCTGTGGCATGTGATAAAGCGATGTGCGCAGCGCTCGCGACGAACGAATTTCCCCAGAACGAACTGCGCACGCTCGGGCGCGCTTCGTCTCCTCCACTTACGTCAGCTGTGGTCGTTGAGACAGCGGCGGTGCGCGAGCTGTTCGGCACCAGCCTCAGTTCGCTCTACGCGCCTGCTGTGCTTGCGGTGTTCGGTTCTGGTGAAACTCAGATCAACATCCGGGTCGTTGCGCCGGACGGGGCAGCCGTATACGAGCGAGAGCTCGCCCAGGACCGGACATCACGGAGGGCGGCCGAAGTTGCTTTGCTTGGGGCAAATGAGATCACCGTCTCGCCCATCGCCCAGGTGCAGCTACTGGACGGCGATGTCGACTCGCGGCTGCTGTCCGCGCTCACGTCCCTGGCCGCCAGCCTGCCCATTGACATCGTTGACTTCGAGAACATCGGTCCAGGCGCCGGCTCAGACATGCCGCTTCGCGATGCAGACCTGGCCACGACCGACAGCGCGGCTCATACGAGCAGCGCCAAGTATGTGCAAGCGCTTGAGGCTCAACTGAGCACAGGACCAGGAGCCCATCCGGCCAGTATGATCCTGGGCGAACTTCCGACAGGTCAGGTCCTCCGCGTCGAGTTCCCCGCGCCGAGCCCGCTCCTGCAGCTCGCCCCTTAGGGAAGCTGGCATGAATCCGTCGTCAGGCCGCGTGCCGCTGCACAAGGTCACCGACCTGCGGGAGCGCGGCCTGGATGTGCTTGGCGGCGCCGCCGCGAACGGCGCGGTACGCCTTGATAATGGTGGGCCGCGCGGAGGAGGCCGCCATTGCGTCGGTCAGCGAGAGCAGCGCCTCCGATACCTCCTCGCTCCGCTTACCCAGGTAGTCGCCGAACTCAGCGCCGCCGGAGGTGCTGAAGTCCGCCCAGTACGGCTCAAGCTTGTCCACCAGGTGCGGCAGCATGTCTTGCACCGTGTTGTGAAAGTACTCCGGGGCAAAGCTGGTCACCGTCTTGTAGGCAAGCTTGACCGCCGTCCCGGAGACCCCCGACTTGGCGGCGACCTCCTGGTCGATCAGCGCGTAACAATCGGCGAGCACGGCCGGCCTGGTGCCCGGGGCGAGCAGGGTCTGCTGAAGCGTGGGTGCCGTATGGACGCCATTTCCTCATTGCGGCCTGTGGCCGGTTGGATCCGCGCGCGTACTGAAATGCGCCGTCCGTCACTAGACGGCGAGCACCCAGTGCGGGTTTACCGCCGCCGGTCAGCAGAGTTCATGGCCGGTCGGCAGCTCTAACGGGCCGTTTCCGCAGCCACCCGCCGCCCGGCAGGCTCAGGCGAGCCGGGCGCTCAGCGGGAAAAATGGGTGACCGGCCGGTCCAGCCGTTGCCCGTCGATGGCTATGTCGACCTTCTCGTTGTAGAAGGCGATCAGGCCCGCGATCGGCAGCAACTGCCGAGTGGGAAAGTCGTAGGACCACGCCAGGTCCGCATGCACGGTCCCGCCCGCGCGGACGGACCAGTAACCGCTGGTCTTGCCCTTGTAGGGACACGACGTGACGGTGCCAGAAGGCAGCAGGGCGCCGAAGTTCACCTCGGTCCGGTTGATGTAGTAGCGGGTCGGCAGGCCGGTCTCGAAGACCAGCACCGGGGAGGACGACTCGGCCAGGACGGTCCCGTCGAGTTCGATCCGTACGGCGCGGGTGGACCGTAGCGCGTCGACGCGCGTATAGGGACTGCGGGGATGGACGAAGACCTCCTCGTCTTCCTCGAACCAGGCATCGAGGGCGCCCCAGTCGAACCGCACGGTGTCGGCCAGCCCGTCCCGGGCATCATCGGCGTAGACCCGCGCGGCGCCCGGCCGGGATACGTCGCCGGCCCGCAGGCCGTGCTGCCGGGCCGTTCCGAAGCGGAGCTGCTGGCTGTGCTGCTCGTCCACTAGCACCGTGGGCCGTACGTCGCCGACCGGGATGTAGTACTGGGGATAGTTCGGCCACTCCCACACGTACAACGCCTTCGTGGTGTCAAAGACGACCTCGCCGCCGAGTACGGCGCGGATCCGGCGCGGAACCGGCTCGATGTGACCGGGCGTCACGATCTGCTTCGGGTAGTCGCCCACGGCATCTCCTGTTTCTCAGCCGGTGCTGCACTCGCAGCAGCCGGATGGAAGTGACGAGCCCACACCGTCGATGATATTGCCCAGGGCTGACCAGGCCAGGGCGAGTGCCCAGTCGCCCCAGGTGGACGAGGCGCACAGCGTGCTGAGCCCGGGGCGCTGGCCCCGGGCTCAGTGAAGGTTCGCGCTAGGCGGTCAGAGATCGGCCCGCTTGGCGTCCTGCGGGTCCAGTGCCTCGTGGGTCACCGTCGGCTCCGATGCTGGTGCGGTAGCCGGGCGTGCCGCTTCCGCGGCGGACACTGCCTCCGGCGCCGCGGCGGCTCCTGCGACCGGCACGTCCGCCTCGGGCGCCGCAGCACCGGCCTCGGGCCACTGCTTGAGCTGAACCTGCGGAATCAGCCAGCTGGCCAGGAAGGCGAGCGCGGCGATCGGCACCGCGATGAGGAACACGGTCTGGATCGACTCGGCGTAGCCGGCCACGAAGCCGGCGTGCACCGCGGCGGGCAGGTGGCTGAGCAAGGCCGGGGTGGCGTCTGCGCTGCTGAAGCCCTTCGGCAGGGCGACCCCGTGCAGGTGCTTGGCCAGGTTGCCGACCAGCACGTTGGCGAAAATGGCACCGAAGATCGCGGTGCCGAACGATCCGCCGATGGAGCGGAAGAACGTGGCTCCCGAGGTCGCGACGCCCAGTTCGCTGTGCGGCACCCCGTTCTGCACGATGATGACCAGCACCTGCATCACACCGCCGATGCCCATGCCGAGCACGAGCATGTAGACCGCGTCCTGCAAGGTGGACGAGCCCACCCCCATCAGCGATAGCAGGTACAGGCCTAGCGTCATCAACGCGGAGCCAGCGATCGGGAAGAAGCGGTACTTGCCGGTCTTGGAGATGATCTGGCCGGACCCGATCGAGACCAGGAGCAGCCCGGCCATCAGCGGGAGCAGGTACACCCCAGAGATGGTCGGCGAGATACCCCGGACGACCTGGAAGAACGCGGGCAGGTAGGTGATCGCGCCGAACATGGCGAAGCCGACGATGAAGCCGACCACGCTGGTCACCGAGAAGGTCCGCAGCTTGAACAGGTGTAGCGGCAGGACCGGCTCGGCGGCCCGGCGCTCGACCAGCACGAACACGGCGATCAGCACGACGCCGGCCACGCCCAGGATGTAGATGGGAGCCGACCGCCATGGGTAGGTGGTGCCGCCCAGGCTGGTCAGCAGGATCAGCGAGGTGGCGGCTGCGGAGAGCACGAGCACGCCGAGGTAGTCAATTACGTGATGCACCTTGCTCAGCTGGCCGGGCACCTGGCTGGCTACCACCAGCAGCGCGATTACGCCGATCGGCACGTTGATGTAGAAGATCCAGCGCCAGGACAGGTTGTCCACGAAAACGCCGCCGAGCAGCGGGCCGACCACGCTCGCGAGGCCGAAGACCGCGCCGAACAGCCCCATGTAGCGGCCGCGTTCCCGGGGCGAGACGATGTCGCCGAGGATGGCCTGCGCGCCGACCATCAGGCCACCACTGCCCAGGCCCTGCACCGCGCGGAACGCGATGAGCATGATCAGGGACGTGCTGAGGCCGGACAGGACCGATCCGATAAGGAAGATGACGATCGCGGCCTGGAAAAAGATCTTCCGGCCGTACTGGTCGCCCAGCTTGCCCCAGAGCGGGGTAGACACCGTGGTGGCGAGCAGGTAAGCGGTGATGATCCAGGCGATGTGCGAACCGCCCTTGAGGTCGCCGACGATCGTCGGCAGCGCCGTGGACACGATCGTCTGGTCGAGCGCGGCGAGCAGCATGCCGAGCATGAGCGCGCCGATGATGAGCAGGATGCGGCGGCGGCCGAGCCCGGGCAGGGCGCCGCCGCCGGTGACGTCGGCCGTGGCAGGCTGGGAGCCGCCGGCTGCCGCGGGAGTGGCTGAGGCCATCAGTGGGTGTCCTTTCTGTCCGCCGCGTTCTCCGGCCGGGCGGTCTGGGAGGACCGTCCCCCCGGGCTGGCGCTGACGTGACGCAGAGTGCTGACGTTACGCAAAGCGCAGTCCTCGGGCAGCCCGTCGGCGAGCGCCCGGAACGCGAGATCGATGAGCTGGCTCAGCGGTACCGAGCCGCCGGAACCCGCCCAGAACGTCATGCTGGCGCGCATGACGCCAGACGCTGTGGCGGCCAGCAGACCCGGATATGGATCCCTTTCCGGGTCGGTGCCGAGCCGCTCGGCAAGCGCTTCGGTGATAGCCCGCTCGAGCAGCGCCATTTGCGCCGCGTGGGCTGCGCGCAGATGCGGATCGGTACGGGCCTCCTTCATCCGGCGCAGCCAGCCCGCCGGATCGCCGCCGAGCTCACTTAGCTCGTCGGCCACCGCCTGGGCGTCGCTGAGCATGACCACGCGCAGCGCATCCAGGGCGGGCTCGCCGGGTGCCTCACGCACGAGGCGCTGGCGCAGTTCGGTGATCCGGTCCGGGTCCGTGCCGAACAGCGCGGCTTCCTTGGACGGGAAGTAGTTGAAGAACGTCCGGGTCGACACGTTGGCCGCCGCCGCGATGTCGTCCACGGTCACGTGCGCGAAGCCACGCTCGGTGACCAGGTCGAGGGCAGTCCGGCGGAGCGCGCGGCGGGTGGCCAGCTTCTTGCGCTCGCGCAGCGAGGCGTGCGGCCCGCCCCCGGAAGCTGTATGGGCCAGTGTCATGATGCGTTCACCACAACTTTGCATGGTCTAAAAATTTGCACTACAAGAAATCTTACGTGACCTGCAGCCGGAGCCGGGTCGCGAATGTTCCCGTTCCCGGTCGGGAGATGGCCGCGTTTTTGTCCCAGCAGGGCGGGCGGCTCAGTAGGTCGCGCGGCCGCCGCTGATGTCATAGACGGCACCGGTGGAAAAGCTCACCCGGTCTGAGCAGAGAAAGGCGGACAGTTCGGCGACCTCCTCGGGCCGGCCGACGCGCTTCATCGGGATCAGGCTGGTGATGTGGGCGAGTACGTCCGGTGCCGTGCTGTCGTTCATGGGGGTGGCGATGACGGCGGGCGCGATGGCGTTGACCAGCACTCCGGTGGTGGCCAGCTCCTTGCCTGCCGACTTGGTCAAAGCGATCACCGCGGCCTTGGACGCCGAGTAGATCGACAGGTTCGGGTTGCCGTCCTTGCCGGCCATGCTGGCGAAGTTGACTACCCGCCCCAGCCCCGCTGGCACATGCCGGGCACGAATGCGCGCATGGTGTTCACGGTGCCCAGCACGTTGACGTCGAAGACGCTGCGCCACTCCGGGGCGGTGGTCTCCAGGAGCGGCTTGTTCGCCCCCACGATGCCGGCCGAGTTGACGAGCACGTCCACGGGGCCGACCTGGCTGGCTGCCCGGCTGAGCGCCGCCTCGTCGGTCACGTCCGCGACGAGGTCGACCGGCCCGCGGATATCCAGGGTCGTCACCGCGAGACCTTCGGCGCGCAGCCGCTCAGCGGTCGCCGCGCCGAGCCCGCTCGCGCCACCGGTCACCAGGCGATCCTGGGCATGGTCGATTCTCCTCCGAGGTAGTGGCCGGAGCCCGAGGCCACACTGACGCCATGCTGTTCCGCGTGCCCGGCGGCCCCCATCAGCTTGGCCCCGGAGGCCGCGCAGCGGCACACGAGATGGCCTGATCGTGAGCGTATCGCCCGCCCCGCCGGTCCGGATCCGTTAGGCGCATGATGCCGGCCATCGCGCAGTACGGGCCGGCTCTCTGCGCCGTTCCTAGCCGCCAGCGCTTGCCGGTACTTCGCTGGGCCCGTCGTGGGTGACCGCCTGGCCTGGTGGTGAGGTTTGCCGTGGGCAGTCAGGTGCCGCTACCGCGCCCTGGACTGTCCGGGATGGCGTGAGCCGGCTGCTACCGATGAGCGCGGGTGCGTGCCGCCAGATGAGGCAGGCGACGGCTCCGAGTGGAATGGAGGGCAGATAGGTGACGGCCCGGTACAGCAGCACGGCGGCCGTCACCTGGACAGTGACTTTGTGATCGGCGCTGGTGGCCAGGACGCCGACTAGGCCTAGCTCGGTGATCCCGAGGCCGCCGGGGGTGATGGGCAGGGCCGTGAGCAGCCGGACGAACGCGAAGGCCGCCAGGGATGTCTGCCAGGGCACCTGGGTTTGGGACAAGCCGACAGCGCGCAGGCAGGTCAGCAGAACAAGCCACAGGGTGAGATAGCTGGCCACGGTGGCTGCGGTGATCCGCCCGCCGCGCGTACTGAGCAGGGCGCCGGCCTGGTCCCGGAAGCGGGACAGCGACCCAGCGGCCTCGGCGGGCGGCGGTCGGCGGGCCAGCCGGGCGGCGATGACCAGGGCGGGCTGCAGTGCGTGGCCGACGCGGAGCGTGAAGGCCTGGCTGCGCAGCAGTAGGCCGAGCCCGCAGGCCATGGCGGTGAGCAAGGCCAGGCCCACAGCCGCGGCGCTGATCAGGAGGGCGTCGGGTCGGCTGGCGGTGGTCATGACCACCAAGGCCAGGACGGGGAGGCCCAGAAGGGCGAGGACGTTCCAGACGCCGGTCACCAGGGTGTAGAGGACGTAGCCGCTAGTGCTAAGGCCCCAGCTGGACAGCATCGCCCAGCTGACGCCCATGGCCAGGGCGCCTCCCGCGGGCAGGGTGTTGGCGACTGCGTTTGAGCCGAGGCTGACGGTGGCGGCCTGCCGCATCCGTATCCAGGGCAGAACCGCGCGGATCGTGAGCCAGTAGGCGGCCATGCTGGCGACGGCTGCGGTGGCGACGAGCACGGCGTACGGCCAGCTCAGCGCGCCCAGGCTGGCCCACACGCTGCGGTAGGACGCGACATGGGGCAGGGCGAACCCGAAGGCCGCCGCGATGAGGGCGGCCGACATGGTGGTGCGCAGGATTCTGCGGGCAGGCCGGGGCCGGGCGGTCGCCGGCTGCTGGGCGCCGCGATCGCGGCCGATTCCCGCGGCGCTGGCCCGCCCTGGCGCCGGCGGGCTGGCGGCAAGCGGTCCAGTGCCGGTTCTCACTGGATCGGGTCGGCAGCGGTGAGCGGAGCGGGACCGGCAAGCTGGGGCCGGGCGGGCTCGGCGTGTCGCTGGCTGGAGGACGGGCCGCTGCCGGTCGGGCGGTGCCGGGCGGCGAGGCGGGCAGGGCTGGGCCAGTGGACGGCGGTGGCCCAGCCCAGGCGCTCGAAGACGCGGATGACGGCCGCGGAGACGTCGACCTCGCGGGCGCCGACACCGTGCCGCGCACAGGCAGGGTCGGAGTGGTGGCCGTTGTGCCAGCTTTCCCCGAGCGAGAGCAGGGCGAGCGGCCAGAAGTTGGTGGCGCGGTCATACCGGCGGGTGGCATACGGGCGGGTGCCAATGAGGTGGCACAGCGAATTGACCGACCAGGTGACATGCTGCAGCAGGGCGATTCTGGCCAGCCCGGCCCACAACATTGCGGCGAGCGCGGCCTGCCAGGTGCCGCCGATCAGCCAGCCCGCGACGGCCGGAAGTGCCAGTGAGGCGGCACACAAGGCCGGGAACGCCGTGGAGACCGCCCGCATCGCCGGGTCGGCCACCATGTCGGGTGCATACCGCGCCGGTGAGGTTGGGTCGTCACGCAGCAGCCAGCCCGTGTGGGCGTCGGCGAGGCCGCGGAGCTGGGCGGTCAGGCCGGTGCCGTACCGGTAGGGCGAATGCGGGTCACCGGGCCGGTCGCTGAAGGCGTGGTGACGCCGGTGGATGGCGACCCAGCCGATCACATCACCCTGGAAGGTCATCGACCCCGCGATAGCGAGCGCTATGCGCAACGGGCGGCGTGCGGTGAAGGCACGGTGGGTTAGCAGCCGGTGAAAGCCCACCGTCACCCCGAGGCCGGTGACCAGGTAGAAGGCGACCGCGAGCAGAATATCGGTGAGGCTCAGCCCGTGGCCCCACGCCAGCCACATAGCCGCGGCCAGACCGCCGAACGGCACGGTGACGATCGCGGCCGTCACCAAGGCCCGGGCCCGTCCCCCCGCCGTGCCGGGCGGCTGACCGCGACTGGGAAACGGAGCTATGCCGTCATACGGCGCGGTGTGCTGAGTGGGGATGAAGGCGGTGGGCTGATCGGGCACGCTGGTGGATCCTCTCCGGATGCCGTCGGCAGCCGACGGCGCCCCGAGGGTGCGGCCGCCCTGGCGATAGCGGCCTGTCCCGGCGCTGGCCCGAAAGCAGAAACTCCGGGTCCTAGGCTGTTTCCGTCACATTCGCGGGGACAGCCGCCCGGGTCCGGAGCAATAATTACCCTACGCCCGACCGGCACCCATGTCCATGGACCTGACAATGCGCACAGGCTGCACGGCAAGATCATATGGACGGACCGCAGGAAACCGAGCGGCCGGCCAGAGGTCTCCTCAGTCACGGCGGTCGATCAGGTCTTCCGTTGACCGAGGTGCGAGCTTTTCCATCGCTGAAAGGCGCTGGGGTGCCCAGTCTCTGCAGGAGTCTCGTCCACGGCGGCCAGGAGCTGACGGGCCCGGGCTTCGTCGGAGGGGGCGACCATTACGCGAACACCTTGTACCTGCAGCTCTGGTTCCTGTGCTCCGGCATCGTCCGCCGACACGGCCGCTGGCACGTCGTTACTGCCCAGCAGGCCAACGATCAGATCCGCCTCGGCGCGGCTGCTGACTACCGCCACGCGCACCGTCCATGGGGGGTCTCCTTCTTCGGCAATCGCCACGAGACTACGGTCGCGCTTCAGCCGCCGCGTCGCGCCCGTGGGAGTCCCCGGCCGGTGCCCTGGTCCGCGGTTCCGCCCCCTACCTTCATGCCTGCGGTCACGGCGAGCTAGTGCCCGCGGGCCCCCGTCAGTCGGCCGGTGGATCACCAAGTGGGACTGTGCATGAGGGGAACGGTGCCTGCCGCCAACGTAGTCAAGCAGGTTCCGGCAAATAACGCCATATCGCGGCACGATGCCCCCCTGCCCCGCCTACCGGCTTTGGAGCAAGCATGACCTCCCGCTGGCACATCCCCGGAGTACGTTAGGCTTCCCGCTAGCGCGCATGCGTATCCCATGCGTAAGGCTTCCCGCTAGCGCGCATGCGTATCCAGGGTCCGCCGGCCGCCGCCGCGTGTCCCCCAGACTGGTCAGCGACGGCGACCGCCTGGCCTTCCAGGCACTCGCGCTAGCGGTCAGGCCCCCGGTCATCCGCAGCCTCAGCCGGTGTGAACTACTTGCCAAGAGCGCACGCTTGCCCCGGGTTCAGGCCAGAACCGCGGGACCGCCGAGTGAGGAGCATGAATGTCATCGACGCCAGAGCCGGCGCACCTCAGCAACCATCACCGCAATACCTTGCGCCAGATTTTTCAGCATCCGGTGAGCCACAACATCGAGTGGCAGGCCGTGGTGTCCCTGCTCGAGGCGGTGGGCTCGGTCGTCGAGCACCGCGACGGCAAGGTGGCCGTAACCCTCGGGTCGGACACCGAGTTCTTCGACCCTCCCCGCAAGGACATTGACACCCAGACAGTCGTCGACCTGCGCGAGATGCTGAGCAGCGCCGGCTACGGACCCGAGACCACGTAGGACCGGGTCCGGGGGCGGGGAGGCTGACTGCGGCCGGAAGACCGCGACCGCCGGCCGCACGCACAACTGGCGCGGGCAGGCCGATGTGCACGAGGCGCTCCTGACGGTTCCGGGTCTACTGTGTCATCTATGGCGGCAACCGTGGATGAGCGTCTGGCGCAGGTGTTCGTCGAGCTGGCGGATACCCTGGTCGCCGGGTTTGACCTGATGGAGTTTCTGCACGCGCTCACCGAGCGGTGCGTGGAGCTCCTGGAGGTGGACGCGGCGGGGCTGCTGCTGGC
>Ga0302325_10002253_pt1 | contig 47042 bp, 36 predicted proteins | sample Palsa_T0_2_FD_201948 | JGI IMG/M metagenome (GOLD analysis project Ga0302325, IMG submission 201948) | Peat permafrost microbial communities from Stordalen Mire near Abisko, Sweden - Palsa_T0_2 | ecosystem: Environmental > Terrestrial > Soil > Palsa > Peat permafrost | place: Sweden: Abisko...
CGGCTTGCCCTTGTAGAAATCGTAGGGATGCTCACCGTCAGCCTTCGATGGTTCCTTCTCCTCGCGGGGTTCATTAATTTTCAAAACAGCCCGCTACCCCTATCCGCCGATCCGGAGTCTCGTGGTCGGAGTCTCGTGGTCTTCGACCCGGACCCGGACCTCTGATATTCTTAAAAGTTTTCTCCATTCGAGGTGTGCCGTGGAGCATCGTGGTCAGAAATATCATCGTGGAAGGTTGAGTGAGGCGATCCGCGAGGAGATCGAAACCATTCTCGAAGGCGAACTCGGCGACCCTCGCATCGGATTGGCGAGCGTCAGCGCGGTGCTCATGGCCGACGATGCCAGATCCGCTCGCATCATGGTCACGGTAGCGGGCGATGAGAGCGAGGCGGAGCGCACTCTCGAAGGCCTTGCCGCCGCCAGGAATTATGTCCGGCACGAACTGGCGGAACGCCTGCGACTGCGACGGCCGCCGGAGCTTTATTTTCAGATCGATCGTGCCGACGAACTGGAGAGTCGGGTGGACGAACTTCTCGGGCGCGCCAAGAAGCGGAGGCGGAAGAATGCAGAGCCCAGCCCCTAAGGCGGTTCTCAGTTGTCGGTTCTTGAGTTCTCATTGAATGGTCTGCGCTTCGCGCTGGGAACTGAAGAACCGGGAACTCGATCGCCGAGAACGAGAGCACTTCATGCTGGAGCGTGTTTTACAAGAAATTCGGGCTCGACGACATTTCGTTGTGACCTCGCACGCGCGACCCGACGGCGACGGCATCGGCTCCGCCCTCGCCTTGGGCCAGATTCTGCGCGTCATGGGCAAGGACGCCGAAGTCGTGATGCACGATGGCGTCCCGCGTATCTACCAGAATCTTCCCTTCGCCAACCGCGTGATTCAAGCCGAAGCCGTCCCCGCGAACGATGTCGTCATCCTGCTCGAATGCGACAGCACCCGGCGCGCCTTGCTTGCGGATCTCGAAAAATATTTCCTCATCAACATCGACCACCACGCGAGTGGCCGCAATTTTGCGCACATCAACTGGATCGATTCCACCGTGATGGCCACCGCCGAGCTCATTTTCCGCCTGGCCCGCCTGGCCTGTGTTCCCGTGGATCGCGACATTGCCACTTGCCTTTACACGGCGCTCATGACCGACACTGGCTCTTTTATGTTCGAAGGCACCAACGAGCACACGTTTACCGTTGCGCGCGAACTGGTGCTCGCCGGAGCCGACCCCGCGCATTGTGCCCGGCCTATTTATTTCGGACATTCGACGGCCAAACTTCGGCTGCTTGGGGCCGCGCTTTCCAACCTGCATCGCGAAGGTCCGCTGGCCTGGATCTGGGTCACGCAGGAGCAGATGCAGCGCTTCGGCGCGCGCGAAGAGGATTGCGAGGGCCTGGTGAACTACGCGCTCTCCATTGCCGGCGTGCAGGTGGCCATTTTTTTTCGCGAACTCCCCGATTGCCGGTTTCGCGTCAGCCTGCGCAGCAAGGGCGAAGTGAACGTCTCGAGCGTGGCCGAGCACTTCGGTGGCGGGGGTCACAAATGCGCCAGCGGCTGTTCGATCGACGGGCCTCTGGCGACCGCGGTGCCGCGAATGGTCCATCGCCTGCGTGCGGAAACGGCAGTGTTGGACGCGGACTGAGGATTGCCAGGCCAGGTCTTTGATGGATCCATACCCGAATCCGCGAACTCGCACCGACATGCTGCTGTTAACGGCGTTTTGCGGATTCCTTTTCTTTTATGGCCTCGGGGCCTTCGGCCTGCTCGGCGCCGACGAGCCGCGCTACGCGCAAGTTGCGCGCGAAATGCTCGACCGCTCCGATTGGGTCACGCCCACGCTGCAGGGCAAACCGTGGCTCGAAAAGCCCGCGCTGTATTACTGGCAGGCCATGCTATCGTTCCGGGTTGAACGGATGCTCCCGTTCGCGAGCAATCAAGACAAAGCCGACCCGGGCGTTACTGCCAAAGCCGCACGCCTGCCCGCCGCACTCGACGCAGTCCTGCTGGTTGGGGCCATCTACTTTTTTCTCCGGCGCTTTCGGCCGGGCAGCGAACTGAACGGCGCCCTGATCACCGCAAGCAGCGCCGGCGTGATTGGATTTGCGCGCGCGGCCGGAACCGACATGCCGCTCGCCGCGGCCTTCGCCGTCGCATTGCTCGGCTGGTACGCCTGGTACGTGGGCGGCAACCGGATCTATCTGGCAGTTTTCTATATTTTTCTGGCGCTCGGAACCCTGGCCAAAGGTCCGGTCGCGCCCGCTCTGTCAGCGGTCATCATCTTTCTGTTTCTCGCATTGAAGCGGGATTGGCGGGCGATTCCGCGCACTCTCTGGATCCCTGGCATCGTCCTCTGTTTCGCCTTCACCTTGCCGTGGTACATTGCCGTCGAAGTGCGTAATCCAGAATTCTTCCGGGTCTTCATCCTCGAACACAATCTCGCGCGCTTCTCCGAGGACCTCTATCACCATCCGCAGCCTTTTTGGTTCTATCTGCCGGTATTCTTGCTGGCCATGACGCCATGGACGGTCGCACTGGTTTTTGCGGTCGCGGAGGCGGCCAGACGCCTTCGTCCGGCCTGGTCCGCAAGCAGGCAGAACGGTTCCGGTCCAGAGGATTGCTGGCCACTGTTTCTTCTCATTTGGATGCTGGTGCCTGTCCTGTTTTTCAGCGCATCGCAATCGAAGCTGCCGGGCTACATTCTGCCCGCCGCGCCCGCTGGAGCGCTGCTGGTTGCCGAATATCTCGCCGGGCGAGCGAGAGAGGAAAAGAAGCTGTCGCCCCTGTTCGCCGCCGGTCATGGTTTATTCTGCGGACTGCTGATCTTTGGCGCTTTCTCCGCCGCTTCGATTGCGGGCACGCATCACCTGCATTGGGGAAGCGGGTCATGGACGGCCGCGGCCATTGCCGCCTGCTTTGCGCTGGGCATCTCGGCCACGCTGCTCTCCCGCGCCGGGCTGCGCCTGTTCAGTCGCGTCACCGCGTTTGCGGTCGTGGTGAGTGTCGGCGCCGTGATTGGTTTCGCCGCGCCACTCATCGACGCTACCCAGTCCGCGCGTCCCATCGCCCAGAGCATTCAGGCTTTTTCGCGCGAACCGGTTCCTATCGCCCTCTATCACATCAATCGTGCGCAGGAATATGGTCTTGAGTTCTACCTGAATCGCCCGGCCGAAAAGTACGAGGACGGCAACATCCCGGCAGCGGCTCATGTCCTGGTGGCCAGGCAAGGCGGGCAAGTGCAGGTCGCGCAACTCGTTCCCGGACGCCGAGTATCATACTTAACCAGCGTCCCCGCACAGAAACTGGACCTGTATTGGGTGGGAAAGTGAAAGCGGGTGTCAGGTCGCAGGTCTCAGGCCACTGCCTTGAAAATGCCAACAGGGCCACGCATGTTGTACCTGAGATCTGAGACCTGGCACCTGAGACCTAAGACCTGCATTTATGGAAATTCTTGATCTCCGACACTTCTCTTCCGCCGACCTTCGACCGCTGCTGGAAGATGAGATCGCCATGTGGGGGCGCCTGCTCTCGTGGGATTACGCTACCTCTGCCGAGATGATCCTGCGCTACATGGATGCCAAAATTCTACCCGGCTACGCTGCCATCGAGCGGGGCAGCATTTTCGGCTATTCATTCTTTGTTTACGAGCAGAGCAAGGGCGTCATCGGAGATCTTTTCGTGCGCGACGGAACGCGCGGTTCCGACCGTCATGAAGTGGAGGAACGCCTGCTTACCCACGTCATCGAAACCTTGCAGCAGTCGCCCGGCATCCATCGCGTGGAAGCGCAGTTGCTGGCTCATCACAGCGGAGAAGTCTCGCGTCCTTTTCTGCAACAGGGCTTCAGCCGCCATCCGCGGGTCTTCATGAATTTCGAGATCGACAAGAATCCCGTGACCGCACCGCCGCTTCCTCCGCAGTTTGAAATCCGTCCGTGGGCCGAGCAGGAATACCAGTCGGCCGCCGCTCTGATCACGGCCGCGTATCGCGGACACGTCGATTCCGAGATCAACGATCAGTACCGCACTCTGACCGGCTCGCTGCGATTTCTTAACAACATCGTGCGCTTCCCCGGCTGCGGGACCTTCGATCCCCGGGCGTCGTTCGTCGTCCTCGAGCGCCGCACTCGCACGCTGATCGGCCTCATTCTGTGCTCGCAGGTGCGCCCCGATGTCGGCCACATCACCCAGGTCTGCGTGCTTCCCGAATACCGCTCGGCCGGTCTCGGCGAAGCGATGTTGGCGAGCTCGACCCGAAGTCTTCGCGACCGTGGCTTTCATTTCATTTCGCTGACGGTGACCGAGGCCAACGACCGGGCGATTGCTCTTTATAAGCGTATTGGATTTGAGTCTACCCGGGTGTTCGATGCTTTTGTTTGGGAGGGATGAGAGAGGGGAGTTGCTCTTGACAACCTCCGCTGCGGAGCTCCAAAAACCAAAAAACCTCCGCGTCGCCCTTCCCCGGGGCGACGCAGAGGATTCAATTGGAAACCGGAGTCCTGATACAGATCTTCGCGAGCCACGGACCCGTTGTTCTTAGTCAGATCCAAGCACTTCGCCGAGGGGGCAGGCGCTGAATCCAATCCAAGGTAGCTTCCACCTCCTACAACGAGAACGCGAGGCAATTCCCTTCAGTTCTCGGAAAAAAGAAAATAGAGCCATTCGCCCTCTCGGGGTGAATCCCGACTGCGCTGATCCTCGGGCGTCAAAGCCCGGCGTGTTTGTCGGCCGGGACGGTGCGGCGGAAGGGGTGCCCTGCCGGCAACCATTGGTGTGCTTGATTGACGCCTATCCGATTGAGAAAACGTGGCTTATGGTCGCAGAAGGTTTTTCGCGATGAACAGGACATTGGCCGGGCGTTCGGCCAGGCGCCGCATGAAATAGGGGTACCACTCGGTCCCGAACGGGACGTAGACGCGCATTCCCCAGCCGTCTTTCACCAGGCGCTGCTGCAGATCGCGCCGGATGCCGTGCAACATTTGGAATTCAAATTGATTGCGCGGAATGTTCTCTCGCGTGGCAAAGGTTTTCGCCTCGTTGATAATCGCCTCGTCATGGGTGGCCAGCCCGTGATAAACGCCGCTTTGCATCAGGATCTTCATTAACTTCACGTAATTGGCGTCAACCTCGGACTTTTTTTGAAAGGCGATGTCTTCGGGTTCCTTGTAGGCACCTTTGCAGAGGCGGATGCGAATGCGCTCGGAGAGGAGTTTCTCGATGTCCGCCTGGGCGCGGCGCATGTACGATTGGATGACCGCGCCCACCGAGCCTTCGTTCCCTGGAATGCGATGGAGTTCGTGAACGAAATCGAGAGTGCGCTCGGTGTAGGGCGAGCCTTCCATGTCGACGCGGACAAAGTTCTTGGGCGTCATGCTGGCTGCCTTGGCGACCAGGCCGCGGATGATTTCGTAGGCCATGTGCTCGTCGACGTCCAGGCCCATGTGGGTCAGCTTGACGCTGACGTTCGCGTTCAGCTTGTGGGCGGCGATTTCGTCGAGCAGATCGTGGTAAAGCTGGGCGCTCGAGCGGGCTTCGTCGGCATTTGAGACGTTCTCGCCCAGGTTGTCGATCGAAACGCTCGCGCCGATTTGATTCATGGCAGCGGCGACCCGGATGGCATCGGCGACTTCTCTGCCGGCAACGAAGCGGGAGGAAGTGCGCTGGCCGAAGCGCGACCGTTCGGCAACGCCGCGCAGCCATCGGCTCTCCGACAGTGCGATGAAAATGGTCCTTAACACGGCGCCCTCACGACGGCGCACCGGAATTTCGCGGATTCCGAAGTACCGGAGACGGGCATCAAAACAGGCGGATCGTCAAAAAACCGGTCGTAAACGCTAGCATTATGCGGCAGCACAGTATTTTTTATCACAAACAGCGGGCGGGCTGATTGCGAAACCGATTTGGGCTCGCGGCTCAGTGTCGACCCCACCGAGCGACCCAGGCATTGCAAGCGGAGCCGCGCATCTCAAATCTAGGCAGAGCGACGCCGTTGTTTCCTTCCGGCATAATCATCATCTGAAGTATTAACATCATCGGGATGTTTCGAAGGAGTGTGTCGCTATGCTCTTCCCAGGTTGCGGTTCGAGAGGCGAGATCCGCATTTCGCTTTTGAGTCTGGCCGCCTGCTTCTGCTCTCTGTGGTTTGTAGCGCCGAGCTTTGGCCAGCAAGCGGCGCCCCCGCCTCCGGCCATCGCCGACGGTGAAAACGCAAAGCCTGTCGACAAGACGGGCCCCGATAAGACGAGCGTCGATAAGACCGACAAGGCAAAGGCGATGGGAGCCCGGCCGGCAGAACCGGCAGCGGTGCTGCAGCAACTCAATTCCGCGATCGAGCAGCTTACCACCAGGATTTCTCCCGCAGTGGTTCAGATTCTGGTCACCAGTTATGGGGCTTTGGATGAGAACAATCACAGTCAAACCGCGCTCATCACCCGCGAGCATGTGATTGGTTCGGGAGTGATCGTCGACCCGAACGGCTACATCATGACCAATGCTCACGTGGTCGAGGGGGCGCAGCGCATCCACGTGGCTCTCCCCATGCCTCCGGTCGATTTTCCCGACCAGATTGCGCCGGTCGGCAAGCAGCGGATCGTGGAGGCGCGACTCATCGGCATGCACAAGGAGACCGATCTTGCCCTCATCAAGATTGATCAGGCTGGCTTGCCCACACTTTCGCTCGGCAGCCGCAGGCCGGTGCATCAGGGACAGTTGGTATTTGCCCTGGGCAGTCCCGAAGGACTGGAGAATTCGGTGACCATGGGGGTGGTGAGTTCGGTTGCGAGACAAGCGGATCCGAACCGTCCTCTGGTTTACATCCAGACCGACGCTCCCATCAACCCGGGCAATAGCGGCGGCCCGCTGGTCGATGCCGACGGCTACGTGGTCGGGATTAACACTTTCATTTTCACCTCGGCGGGCGGGAGCGAAGGACTGGGGTTCGCGATCCCCGCCCGAATCGTACGTTTCGTCTACGAGAGCCTGCGCAAGTACGGGCATGTGCATCGCATCGAGGTCAAGGCAGGCGCGCAAACGATCACCGACAACCTGGCAAAAGGATTGGGGCTCGCGCAGAACTGGGGCGTGGTGATCGACGACGTGATACCGGGAGGACCGGCTGAGGCGGGCGGCTTGAAGATCGGCGATATTGTAGTGAGGGCCGACGGCCGCTCGATCGGCACGCTGCCCGCCTTCACCGCTGCTCTCTACCTGCATCCTCTGGACGAATCGCTGAAGCTCGAAGTGCGCCGGGGAACCGAGCGAAAGACCCTGTTCATCGCGGCGCTCGAGATGAAAGATTCAATGGACGCTCTGCCCGATCTAGCGAATCCGCGTGAAAACCTGGTTTCTCGGCTGGGTGTTCTTGCCCTCGATTTGACCGATGAGTTGCGTTCCATGCTGGGCTCGCTGCGAAATCCCTCCGGCGTCGTCGTAGTGGCCCGAGTAGCGGATTTCCTAAGTTCTTCGAACGATCTCCAGACTGGAGACGTCATTCATAGCGTGAATCAGGTGCCGATCGACTCCTTGAACTCTTTGCGCGCAGCCCTGAGACAGATCAAGCCCCACGATTCGGTCGTACTGCAGGTCGAGCGAGGAGGCGGATTTCAGTGGCTGGCGTTTGAGATGGAGTAGATTTCAGAAAACCGCTTCGGACTTCGGGGAACCGGTTCCGGTTGAGAAGCGGTGGCGGCTGGCTGTATGGTTACGTCTCCACAGGAGCAAAAACTTGCGAACGATTCCATTGGTCTTTCTGGTTGCGTGTCTGGTTGGTTCAGTGTCCGGGCAGAAACACCCGGCGAAGCAAACTCCCGATTCGAAACAGCAGCAACCGAACCAGACACAGGCTGCGGGGACTCAGGCCGGGGACACCGAGACCGATCAAGATGAGGGCGAGGACAAGGGGCCATGGAAGGGCATGGGGTATCGACTGGTCGGTCCGTTTCGTGGCGGGCGCGTGGTCGCGGTGTCGGGGGTCGTGGGACAGGAGAATGTCTACTATTTTGGCGCCGTCGCAGGAGGCGTATGGAAGACGACCGACGGCGGACTCAACTGGAAACCCATTTTCGACAAGCAGAAGGACGCATCGCCGGCGATCGGGGCGATCGCAGTTTCCGAATCCGACCCGAACGTCATTTATGTCGGAACCGGGGAAGCTTGCATACGCGGCAACATCGTCGGCGGAAACGGTGTCTACAAGTCGATCGACGCGGGTAAGACTTGGAAATTCGTTGGTCTGGCCGACACGCATGCCATCGGGCGCCTCGCCGTGAATCCCAGGAACCCTGAGATTGCCTTCGTGGCAGCGCTCGGACATCCCTTTGCCGATAACGAGGAGCGGGGCATTTTTCGCACGCAGGATGGTGGAAAGACCTGGCAGAAGGTGCTCTATAAGGATGCCAGGACCGGCGGCATCGACGTGGTCTTCGATCCCAGCAATTCGAATGTCTTGTTTGCGGCACTTTGGCAAGCCAGGCGGACCCCTTGGAGTCTGGACAGCGGCGGCGCGGGAAGCGGCCTTTACCGTTCGACCGACGGCGGAACAACCTGGAAAGAACTTAAAGGTCACGGACTGCCGCCAGGAATTCTCGGGCGCATCGGCGTCACCGTCTCCGGCGCAAATCCAAATCGGGTGTGGGCAGTCGTCGAGGCGGAAAAAGGAGGGATCTATCGTTCGGACGACGGGGGCGATTCGTGGAACCGATTGACCGACGACCACCGCTTTCGCCAGCGGGCCTGGTATTACTCGCACATCTTCGCCGATCCAAAGTCAGCCGACACGGTTTACATCCTGAACACCGCGGCTTATCGCTCCGATGACGGAGGCAAGACCTTCCGCTCGATCCATGCGCCGCACGGAGATAACCATGCGCTGTGGATCGATCCGGTGGATCCCAAGCGTCTGATTAACGGCAACGATGGGGGCGCGACGATTTCGATCGATGGTGGCGATACCTGGAGCACCATTTACAATCAGCCGACGGCGCAGTTTTACCACGTCACCACCGACAACCGGTTTCCGTATTACATTTATGGCGCGCAACAGGACAACTCCACGGTGGCCATCGCCAGCGCGGGCGTCAACGGCTCGATTGATCGCCCGGAGTGGTACGACGTAGGGGGCGGCGAAAGCGGCTACATCGCGCCCGATCCCTCCGACCCGGAGATCGTGTATGCGGGCTCTTATGGCGGTGAGATCACGCGCTTCGACCACCGCACCGGTGAACAGCAGTCGGTCAACCCCTGGCCCGTCAACCCAATCGGGTGGGCTGCGGGTGACGTCAAACATCGCTTTCAGTGGACCGAACCAATCGCTTTTTCCCCACACGATCCGAAGACGATGTACTTCGCGGCCGAAGTGCTGTTCAAGACAACCGACGGCGGAATGAGTTGGACGATCATCAGTCCCGACCTGACGCGCAACGACAAGTCCAAACAGGCGAGTTCGGGAGGGCCGATCACCAAGGACAACACCGGCGTCGAGGTGTATGACACGATTTTTTCGGTGGTGGAATCTCCGGTCCAGAAGGACTTGATATGGGCCGGAACCGATGACGGAGTGGTTCAACTCACACGCGATGGCGGAAAGCGCTGGGAAAACGTCACCCCCAAGGCCATGCCGGATTGGGGTACGGTGAGCATGATCGAGGCTTCTGCGCGCGATGCCGGCTCCGCTTATCTCGCCGTCGAACGCCACAAGTCGGACGATTTCGCGCCCTACGTATTCAAGACGACAGATTTTGGGAAGACCTGGAGCAAGCTGGTCGCGGGGCTTCCGGCGAACGATTACGTCCATGCCGTGAGGGTCGATCCGCGACGTCCGGGTCTGCTTTTTGCTGGAACGGAACAGGGTGTGTACGTTTCGTTCAATGATGGCGTGCTCTGGCAGTCGCTACAGTTAAATCTGCCGACAGCTCCGGTCAACGACCTGGGAATCAAGAACGCCGATCTTGTGGTGGCAACCCACGGGCGCAGCTTCTGGGTACTCGATGACATCACTCCGCTTGAGCAATACGACGATTCGATCCGGCAGCAGGAGGCCCACCTGTTTACGCCCGCCGCGGCGAGTCATACGCTGTTTCGGGGTTCATCGTTTGCCTCGAGCGGCAACGTTGGGAAAAACCCACCCGGAGGAGCCGTCATTAATTACTGGCTGAAGGTTTCGCTCAAGAAGCCGGACGAGCGAAAACCACAGGCGTCCGCGATGGCCGAGGGCGCGTCGGTAAAAAGTGAGGCAAACTCGTCGGCTTCATCCTCAGACCTCAAGAAAGATGATACGGAATCATCGGAAGCCCCGAAAATCACACTCGAAATACTCGATTCCACAGGCAAGGTAATCCGCAAGTATCCCAAAAAGGAGGAACCCGGCAACGATGGTGATGATGAGGAAGAAGTCCACCGCGATCGCAACGCGGGCAGCCTGCCAGCCGATGCCGGCCTGAACCGCTTCGTGTGGGACCTGCGCTATGAAGGAGCGACGAAGGTGCCGAAAGCGCCGCTCTGGGGCGGTGATACCGATGGACCGAAAGCCTTGCCGGGCAACTATCAAGTGCGTTTGACGGTGCTAGGGCAGAGCTACACTGCGCCTCTTGAGATCAAGGCGGACCCGCGGCTGAAGATCAGCCAGCAAGACCTGGCCCAGCAATTCGATTTGCTGGTCAAGATTCGGGACAAGGTCACCGAGACCGACGATGCCATCATTCAGATTCGCGATCTGCGCGGGCAGATCCATGCGATGAACACGCGTCTGAAAAACGATCCTCGCGCCCAGGTCATTGCCGACGCAGGCAAGGCGCTCGATACGAAGATGACGGTGGTCGAAGAAGCATTGATCCAGACCAAGGCCAAAAGCGGCCAGGATGTGCTCAACTTCCCGGTTCGCTTAAACAACGACCTGGTTGCGCTCGGCGGCGTCGTCGGCAGCGCCGACTCGGCCCCCACCAAACAGTCCTATGAGGTATTCGACATGCTCAGCAAAGAAGTCGACGAACAGCTGGCAAAATGGCAGGCGATTCTCGTGACCGAGGTTGCGGCTTATAACAACCTGGTGAAACAGCAGCAGGTTCCAGCACTGATGGTGGCGCAGCCAGAAGCGGGAAAATAAAACCGCGATGTCCGCTGCCACTGCCACTGCCACTGCCTGATCCTCCTGGTTCTCCGAAGGTGGCTGAGGAGTCCAAGCATGTTAGTCGCTCTTTTGTTATAGTTACCCTCGCAATTTATCCAGGTTGCGTTTAGGGACGTGCTGGTAATCGATGCGGCAATCGGAGAAGGGACCATGCCTGGTGCGCTCGCGACACGAAGTTCGACCGCGGAAATCGCTGGAGAGCAGGTTGAGGTCGGGCTCCGGGAGCGAAAGAAGGCGCGCTTGCGGCAGCAGATTATCGATACCTCGATCAAGCTCTTTCGCAAGCGTGGCTACGAGAACACCCGGATCGACGACATCGTGCAAATGCTCGAAATCAGCCAGCCTACCTTTTTCCGTTATTTCCCCACGAAAGACGCGGTTCTGCGCGAGGTGGGAGAACGCGGGTATGGCTGCATCTGCGAGCGACTGCGTTCGGAGCTTTCGAGCCGGGCGCGGACGAGCGAGCGACTGCGTCGCCTTTACGTAACCATGGCGCAGGAGGTGGAAGCGGACCGGCAGTTGTGGCAAGCGGTGGTCTTGTCGGGCGCCATGGATCCGGTGCGATCGGCGGAACTCCGGGGTCACGAGGAAGCTGCGGCCGGCCTGTTGCGGGAGATTCTGACGCAGGGACAGAAGCGGGGCGAGGTGACGCGCGCGTTTCCGGTCGTGCATCTGGCGGAGTTTATGGAGGGGCTCTACAGCACGGTGGTGCGGCAATGGGCGGTCGATCTGACCGGTCCGCACAAACTCGCGGACCGTGCGCGGAGCGCGGTCGAGTTTTTCTTGTGCGGGATTCGACCGTGATGTTTTGAAGTTCGTACCCGGACGTCGTTGATGGCGGGAGCGCGTGTTAGAGAGAAAGACTCGATGAGGGCCGCCGTTCTACACGAATTCAAGGCGCCATTGTCGCTCGAGGATGTGGCCCGGCCGGAGATTGGCGCCGACGAGGTCTTGATCGAGGTGGAAGTCTGCGGTGTGTGTCATTCCGATCTCCACGTGGCCGATGGCGACTGGAAACAACTGGCGGGCATCGTAAAGAGGCCGCTGATCATGGGCCACGAAATCGTAGGCCGTGTGGCGGAGCGGGGCGCGGCCGTCCAGAGCGTGGAGTTGGGAGACCGGGTCGGTGTGCCCTGGGTGCAGTGGACATGCGGGCAATGCGAGTTTTGCCGCGACGGCAACGAGAACCTGTGCGTCAAGCAGCGCATCACCGGTGTCATGGTGGACGGCGGATACGCGGAGTTTGCGAAGGCTCCCGCCAGCCACGTGGTCGGAATTCCCGACGCGCTTTCCTCCGAGCAAGCGGCGCCGCTGCTTTGTGCAGGAGTCACGGTGCATCGCGCTCTCAAGCAGGCCAGGATTCAGCAGGGTACGATTCGCGCGGGACAGCGACTGGCGGTTTTCGGCGTAGGCGGACTCGGCCACCTGGCCGTCCAAATTGGACGGGCAGCGGGAGCGGAAGTGACCGCGATCGACGTATCGGAAGAAAAACTCGCGCTCGCGAAGTCGCTGGGCGCCGTGCGGACGCTGAACGCCGCGACCAGCGACGTAGTGAAGGAAGTGCGCGGCTCAGGCGGAGTGCACGTTGCGATCGTCACCTCGGCGGCCAAGTCGGCGTATGACCTGGCCTTCTATTGTGTGCGGCCGACGGGAACCTTGCTGGTGGTGGGTTTGCCAGCAAAGGAGATCTCGTTTCCGGCGATTATGATGGCCTCTGGCGAGATCGAGATCAAGGCTTCTGCGGTGGGTACACGGGAAGATCTGGGCGAGGTTTTGGCGATGGGGGCAGCCGGCATCCTCCATTGCCAAGTGACCAAGCGCCCGCTCGCCGAGGTGCAAGAGGTTCTGGGGCAGTTGACCCGCGGCGAAGTCTCGGGCCGGGTGGTGCTGCGGATGCGGTAGCCGAGTGGGTTTATTGACGTTAGCGACTTTAATATGATATTAACTATCACTTTTGTGCGCCACTGCTCTGCGGAAAGGCCATTCCCGAAGTGAATGTCAAACAGCTTTTCGATCTGACCGGCCGCGTGGCCATTATTTCGGGCGGCTCGATGGGTCTCGGGCTCCAGATGGCCGACGGCCTGGCGGAGATGGGGGCGAATTTGGTGCTCTGCGCCCGCAAGAAGGACCGATGCACGGAAGCGGCGGAAGCATTGCGCGGCCATGGCGTCCAGACCCTGGCCCTGGGATGCGACGTCAAAGACAAGGCGGCGATTCAGCAGGTGGTCGAGGAGACACTGGCAAAGTTCGGCCGGATCGACATTCTGGTCAACAACGCGGGCGTGTCCTGGGGAGCACCGGTCGAAGAAATGACGCTCGAGCAGTGGGACAAGGTTCTGTCCACGAACCTGACCGGCACTTTCCTGTTTTGTCAGGCGGTGGGCAAGGCGATGGCTGCGCAGGGATCGGGCAAGATCATCAACATTGCATCGGTGGCGGGTTTGGGCGGGGCTTCCGCGGAACTGCAGGCGATCGGGTACCATGCGAGCAAAGGCGGCGTGATCGCTTTTACCAAGGATTTGGCATGCAAGTGGGCAGCGCACAACATTCAGGTCAATGCGATCGCGCCGGGATGGTTTCCAACGCATATGTCGGGATGGATCATCGAGCACCGTAGAGATTCGCTGCTGGCGAAGATCCCGGCCGGCCGCTTCGGCAGCGATCACGATCTGAAAGGCGCAGCGGTGTTTCTGGCATCCGCCGCTTCGGCCTACGTGACCGGGCACGTGCTGGTGGTCGATGGAGGCCAGACCGCCTGGTAAGAGAATTTCTTATGAATCTTCCCCTGACACCGGTGCGCTTCCTGCGTTACTCCGAACAGCAATTTCCCCGCAAGACGGCGGTCGTGTGTCAGGATTTGCGGTTTACCTATGCCGAATTCGGCCATCGTGTGGGTCGGTTAGCGGGAGCGCTGCGCGCCGCCGGAGTGAAGCCGGGCGATCGCGTGGCGTTTCTCAGCCTGAACTGCCATCGGCTGCTCGAAGCCTACTTCGGGGTGCTCGAAGCGGGCGGCGTTTTGCTCCCGCTCAATATTCGTTTGGCCCGACCGGAGCTAACCTACATTTTGAACGATTCCGGAGCAACGGTGCTGTTCCTCGAACAAGAGTTTATTCCCCTGGTCGATTCGTTCCGGCGCGACCTGCTCACGGTTCGCTCCTTTCATCTGCTCGATGGGGCATCCGAAGCGGCTTGGCTTTCCGATCAAACCTACGAGCGGATGCTGGCCTCGGCTACGCCCTACCGCCCGGAACTTACCGAGTTTGATGAGAACTCGGTCGCCGAAATTTTCTACACGAGCGGAACCAGCGCCAGCCCGAAAGGCGTGATGCTCACGCATCGCAACGTGTACCTGCATGCGATGACCCTCGCTTTGTACCATCGCGCCCGGTTTGAGGACGTGGGGCTGCACACCATCCCGCTCTTCCATGCCAACGGTTGGGGAGCGGCCCACACGATTACATCGGTCGGCGCAACCCATGTCATGCTGCCCCGCTTCTTGCCGGAAGAAGTATTTCGGCTGGTGCAGCGGGAGAAAGTGACCGGGCTGAGCATGGTGCCGATTATGGCCACCGTGCTGGTGAACTCGCCGGCGCGTTCCAAATACGACCTCGGCAGCGTGCAGTGGGGCGTGATCGGTGGCGCGGCATCGAATCCGACCCTGATCCGGGAGGTGGAGCAGACTTTGGGATTCAAATGCTTTTCGGGATACGGACTCACCGAGTGCTCGCCCTCGCTCTCGACCGCCGAGATGAAACCGGACATGCAATGCACGTTCGAGGAGCGGACCGTACTGCAGGCCATGACCGGCTATGCCTATCCCGGGTGTGAGCTTCGCGTGGTCGACGCCGAGGACAAGGACGTGCCCCATGACGGCCTGACCATGGGAGAAATTATTGCCCGCAGCGACGGAGTGATGGCGGGTTACTGGCAACAGCCGGAGGCGACGGCCGAAGCGATGCGAGGCGGGTGGTTTCACACGGGCGATGTGGCCGTGATCGCCCAGAACGGGTACATCCTGATCGTCGATCGCAAGAAGGACATTATTGTGAGCGGCGGAGAAAACATTTCCTCGCTCGACGTCGAAAAAGCGCTGTTGGCGCACCCCGACGTTTTCGAAGCCGCGGTGATCCCGGTGGCTGATCAAAAATGGGGCGAGGTGCCGAAGGCGGTGGTGGTGGCGAAGCCGGGATCGAAGCTCGGCGAAGTGGAATTGATCGAGTTTTGCCGGGCGCGACTGGCCCACTATAAATGCCCGCACTCGATCGAGTTCTGCGAGAGCCTGCCGAAGACCGCGACCGGAAAGGTTCTGAAAAGAGAGTTGCGCAAGAAATACCAATTGGGAATCGCCAATGAATGACTTCGTGAGAATCACAAAAGGCAAGGATGTCGCAGTGATCACCATCGACAACCCTCCGGTGAACGCTCTCAGTCCGGGCGTGCCGGAGGGGATCTGGGCGGCGATCGATGAGCTCGGTAGCGATCCTGCGGCCAGGGCGGCGGTTGTGATCGGCGGCGGCCGCACATTTGTCGCCGGCGCTGACATCAAGGAATTCGGCAAGATGACCTCCGGCGGACCCCGTCGCAGTCTGCATCCCCTGCTCCATCACATTGAGGACAGCCCGAAGCCGGTGGTGATGGCGATTCACGGAACCGCCTTCGGCGGCGGGCTGGAATTGGCCATGGCAGGCCACTACCGGGTTGCGTCGCCCACGGCGCAGGTAGGCCAGCCGGAAGTAAAACTCGGCATTATTCCCGGGGCCGGTGGAACCCAGCGTCTCCCCCGACTTGTCGGTTTGGCCAAGGCAGTTGAGATGTGCGCCGAGGGCAAACCGGTTTCCGCAAGTGAGGCCGCCGCTTTCGGCCTGATCGACCGATTGATCGACGGAGACCTGCTCGCCGGAGCCGTGTCTTTCGCACGCGAAATCGCCGCCCAGCCCGCGCCCAAAACCCGGGAGCGAACCGAGAAGCTGGGAACCTCGGCGGAGAGCGCGGCGATTTTTGCGGCGGCGCGCGCCACCGCCGGCAAGAAGCAGCGAGGGCTGAAGGCGCCTCTGGCGGCGATCGATGCGGTGGAGGCAGGGACGAAGCTTTCGTTCGAGGAAGGCTGCCAGGTCGAAGCGAAGCTTTTCACAGAGTGTCTTTTCTCCGATCAATCGAAGGCGCTGATCCATGTTTTCTTTGGGGAGCGAGAGGTAGGAAAGATTCCCGACGTCCCCAAGGAAACTCCGGTGCTCCCAGTGAAGCGGGTGGCGGTTGTCGGCTCCGGAACCATGGGCGGAGGAATCGCGATGGTGTTTGCGAACGCGGGCATTCCGGTGCTGCTGAAGGACGTGGATGAGGCGGCGCTCCATCTGGGCTTGGGAAAAATCCGGAAGAACTACGCCAGTTCGGTGCAACGCGGGCGCCTGACGCAGGCGTTCATGGACGAACGTCTGCAGTTGATCACGCCGGTGCTCACCTACGATGCGTTCTCCGAGGTAGACATGGTGGTGGAGGCGGTTTTCGAAGGCATGGCGCTGAAGAAGACCGTGTTTAGGGACCTGGACCGCGCCTGTCGGCCGGGAGCGATTCTCGCGAGCAACACTTCGACACTCAATATCGATGAAATCGCCGGGGCCACCTCGCGGGCGGAAGCGGTGATCGGGACGCACTTCTTTAGTCCGGCCAACGTGATGCGATTGCTCGAGGTTGTACGCGGAAAAAAATCGAGTCAAGAGGTCATTGCCACCTGCATGCAACTGTCGAAGAAGCTGGGCAAGATTGGAGTGCTGGTAGGAAACTGCCGCGGCTTCGTCGGCAACCGCATGTTTGGCCCTTATCGGCGGGAGGCACAGTTCCTGATCGAAGAAGGAGCGGACGTTGAAGCGGTCGACCGGGCGCTTGTCGACTTCGGCATGGCCATGGGCCCGATGGCGACCGGCGACCTGGCGGGTCTCGATGTCGGCTGGCGCATTCGCAAGGAGTATCGGCATCTCGAAAAACCCGGAATCCGCCAGCCATTCGCCGAGGATCGTCTTTGTGAAATGGGGCGATACGGGCAGAAGACGACGCGGGGATGGTACCGGTACGACGAGGACCGGCGCGCGGGCGTGGATCCGGAAGTGACTGCGCTCGTGCGGAACTGGAGCGCGGAGGCAGCAATTCCGCAGCGGCAGATTTCTGACGCCGAGATCGTCGATCGTTGCATCTACGCTCTGGTGAACGAAGGCGCGCGGATTCTCGAAGAAGGATACGCGCTGCGGGCGGTCGACATCGACATCATCTATCTCAACGGCTATGGATTTCCCGCCTACCGCGGCGGCCCGATGTGGCACGCCGACACGGTGGGACTGCAAAAGGTCTATCAGCGGGTTTCGGAATTTCACCAGCAGCACGGAGAACTCTGGGAACCGGCGCCTCTGCTCAAGCGCCTGGCGGAAACGGGTAAGACGTTCGCCCAGTTCGACAAGGAGCAGGTCGCGGCCGCGTAGCGTCTGAACCTAGAGGAGCCAACGTGAGCCACATCATCCTGGTGCGCCATGGACAAGCGTCTTTTCTGGAGCGAGATTATGACAAGCTCTGTGCGAACGGCGAGGTGCAGTCCAGGTTGCTGGGGGAGTATTGGTCGCGGCGGGGCGTGATGTTTGACGGCGTTTATTCGGGTCCGCGCGCCCGTCAACTGGAGACAGCCCGTCTCGTCACCGAAGCTTATCGCAGCGCCGGGGTCGTGTTTCGCGAGACGGTGGTCCTGAGCGAATTCGACGAGTATCAAGCCGAGGCGGCGTTGCGAGAATGCCTTCCGCGACTGCTGCGGGCGGATTCCGAGATCAAGGACTTGCACGGCGCGTATGAGAATTCGAGCGATGCCGGTGACCGGCGCAAGACCTTTCAGAAGTTGTTCGAGGCGGTGATCGGGAAGTGGGTGGCGGGGGAAATCGCCGCAGCGGTTGTTGAGCCATGGCAAGAGTTTTGTCTACGGGTGGAACGAGGCCTGGCGCAAGTCGTGCGCGACATGGCTCCGGCGGCGAACGCGGTGGTCTTCACATCGGCGGGGCCGATTGGAGCGGCGATGCGCCGAGCGCTGCATTTGTCAGCCGCGGACACGCTCCAAATGACCTGGATGTCGCGCAACGCCGGGTTCAGCGAATTCCTGGTGTCAGGCGAGCGCTTTACGCTCAGTACGTTCAATGCGCATCCCCATCTCGACGGTGATGGGTTGCTGACCTACCGGTAGGCGGTGCGGGAATTGACGAGTGGCCCAGTTTGAAAACTGGCGCCCCTCGGCGGCGAAAGCGGCGATGAAAATACGATGCGTACGGCGCGGCTGAAGCCGTGCCCTTTCAAGCCGATTGAGACTGCACCACGATCGGGAATTGCGAATATGGCGACACTTTGCGATCAGGCGGGAACGGTGAGGGCAGGCGAAGAACTCGATCTCGCCCACCTGCAGCAGTTCCTGCGGGAGCGCCTCGACCACAGCGGCCCAGTTTCGGTCGAACAATTCCCGAGCGGCCACTCCAATCTGACCTACCTCGTGAGACTCGGCGACCGCGAGGTCGTGCTGCGACGGCCGCCTTTTGGCAGCAAGGTCCGGTCCGCGCATGACATGGCGCGCGAGTATCGCGTGCTGTCGAAACTGCACGCCGCATATCCGGTTGCGCCGCGGGCTCTCCTTTATTGCGACGATCTTGCGATTTTCGGTGCGCCCTTCTACCTGATGGAGCCGATTCGGGGGATGATCATGCGCCGCGATCCTCCACCGGGTGTGCCCTTTCCGCCGGAGACGGCACGACGATTGAGCGAAGCGTTCGTCGATAACCTGGCACGCCTGCACCGGCTGGACTATGCTGCCATCGGCCTGGCTGATTTGGGCAAGCCGCAAGGTTATCTCGAACGGCAGGTCAGGGGCTGGATCGAGCGCTACCACAATGCGAAAACGCACGACCTGCCGGAAGTCGATCGCATTTCTCGATGGCTCACCGAGCACATGCCGGCCAGCCATGAGACGGCGCTCATCCACAACGACTATAAGTATGACAACGTGGTCCTCGATCCCGGCGACCCGACCAAGATTGTCGGTGTTCTGGATTGGGAGATGTGCACGCTCGGCGACCCACTCACAGACCTGGGGACCTCGCTCGCCTACTGGGCCGATCCCGAAGATCCGAAACAGTTCGAGGAAATTCGCAGCGCGCCGACGACGCTACCGGGCACACTGAGGCGGGCGCAGTTGGTCGAGCGCTATGCGCTTGCGACCGGCCGCCATCCCGGCAACATGGTCTTCTATCTCGCGTTTGCCCGTTTCAAAGTCGCGGTCATCATTCAGCAGATCTACTACCGATTCGCGCAGGGGTTGACGCAGGACGCGCGCTTCGCCGACATGCCGACGAGAATCCATGCTTTGTTGCGCGCTTCGTGGCATTGCGCCGAAAGCGGGACGATATGAGTGGGCGTTTCGGGCGGAGTTCAGCGCGGATAATACCGAACCAGCCACTCCGCGACACAGCAGGGCTTGCCGGAGGGCTCACTCGGAACACCCTGACTCTCGACATAAATGAGGAACGTGGCGTCCACGAACCCTTGCGACTGCTTGGCCGAAAGCAAACTGACGCGGGCTCGAACCTGCGAACCGGCGCGAACGGCCGAGGGAAAACGAACTTTATTCAGGCCGTAATTGACGGTCATCGCGAGGTCGGAGCGGATCTGGATTGCCTGTTTCATCCAGTAACTCAGCAGCGAAAGAGTCAGGAACCCGTGGGCGATGGTGCCACCGAAGGGGGATTCGCGCTGGGCGCGTTCCGGGTCGAGGTCAATCCACTGGCGGTCTTCGGTGGCGTCGGCAAATTTCTGGATACGATCCTGCGTGACCACGAACCAATCGGTCGCGGGGAACTCGCGTCCTTCCCACTGTTTCAGCGAATTCAGATTCTCAATTTCAAAGGGTGGCATAGGAGCGCTTCATGACGACATTAACAGAGATCCCGCACAAGACAAAAGGAACGGCTTTCCTGATCGAAGACACAGTGCCCCGGGACATTTTCACGCCCGAAGACTTGAGCGATGAGCATCTCGCCGTCGGCCGCATGGTCGATGAGTTCTGGACCAACGAAGTCGAACCGAATCTGCCGGCGATCCGCGAAAAGAAGCCAGGCGTCGCGATGGCAGTGTTGCGGAAGTCGGTCGAACTGGGCCTGACCGCGATGACGATCCCGGAGGAATACGGCGGCATGGCGATGGATTTGCCGTCGCTGATGGTAACCGCCGAACGCATGGGACGCGACGGTTCCTACGGCGGCTGGCAGTCGACTCACACCGGCATCGGCACGCTGCCGATCGTCTACTTTGGAAATGAGCAGCAGAAGCGGAAGTATCTGCCGAAGCTGGCCAAAGTGGAGATGCTCGCCGCCTACGCTCTCACCGAGCCTTTGTCGGGATCGGATGCGCTGGCGGCACGGACGCGGGCCGATCTCGCACCGGATGGGAAACACTACCTGCTGAATGGCCAGAAAATGTGGATCACCAACGGCGGGGCGGCCGATCTGTTCACCGTGTTTGCGAAAGTCGGCGGAGAAAAGTTCACCGCGTTTCTGGTCGAGCGAAACTTCCCCGGCGTAAGCAGCGGGGCAGAAGAACACAAAATGGGCATCACCGGCAGTTCCACCACGGCCGTGTATTTCGACAACGTGGCGGTGCCGGTCGAAAACGTGTTGGGAGAAATCGGGCGTGGACACGTGATCGCATTCAACATCCTGAACATCGGGCGGCTGAAACTGGGTCCGGCTTTGGTCGGAGCCGGGAAAAACGTGCTCGCGATTTCCATTAAGTACGCCAAGCAGCGCAAAGCCTTCGGTTCGACGATCTCCGAGTTCGGCGCGATTCAACACAAGCTGGCGGAAATGGCGATCCGAATTTTCGTGGCCGAGTCGATGGCTTGGCGGGTGGTCGGACTGATTGAGAATCAAATGCACGGCGCGTCCGCGGAATCTGCCGGCGCTTCTCATGAGCTGAAGGCCATCGAGGAGTTCGCCGCGGAGTGCTCGATGGTCAAGGTCTATGCGGCCGAGATGCTGGACTACGTGGTCGACGAAGGCGTCCAGATCCACGGGGGCTATGGATACCACCAGGACTATGCGGTCGAGCGCGCGTACCGCGATTCGCGGATTAACCGTCTGTTTGAGGGAACCAGCGAAATCAACCGGCTGGTAATTACCGGCATGCCGTTGAAGCGCGCTGCCCGCGGACAACTCCCTCTGTTCGAAGCCGCGCGGGCGATCTTCGAGGAGACCGAGACGCAACCGGCGGCCGACGGCGATGCCGAACTGAACCTCGTCCACAACGCCAAGAAGATCGCCCTGCTGACGCTCGGTATCGCGCACGAGAACTATGGCGCACAGCTCGAACAACAGCAGGAGATCGTCATGAATCTGTCCGACATCATCCTCGAAGTGTTTGCCATGGAATCGGCCTTGCTGCGCAGCCGGAAACTGGCTGCGGCCGGTGGTGGAGCGAATGCTGCCGATGCCTGCGCCGTGTATTTGCGCGATGCCATCGCCCGGGCCGAACTGTTCTCGAGGACGGTGCTAAGCGCTTGCGCCCAGGGTGAGGAGCTGCGACGGTATCTCTCCCGTTTGCGCGGGTACGCCAGTCACGATCCGGTCAACGCAATTGCACTACGCCGCCAGATTGCCGGGCGCCTACTGGCGAGTGAACGTTATACGGTCTGAAGGGATTCACGACGAAGGAGACGACATGGCACTCAGCAATCACAAGTTTCTTCTGGCCGGGCGTCCGGTCGGAATGCCGAAGCCTAGCGACTTCGCCTACACGGAGGAACCGGCGGCGGAGCCGAAGGAAGGCGAACTGCTGGTCAAGGTTCTCTACATTTCATTGGATCCGGCGATGCGCATGTGGATCAATGACGTGCGCTCCTATATGCCACCGGTCGGCATCGGAGAGGTGATGCGGGCGCTCGCGCTCGGGATCGTGACCGAGTCCCGCAACCCGCGCTTTGCGGTGGGCGATCACGTTTCTGGAGTGTTCGGAGTGCAAGAGTACGCGCTCTCCGACGGCCGGGGAGTGAGCAAGATCGACCCGCGAGTTGTTCCCCTGCCCAAGTATCTCAGCGTACTTGGCATGACGGGAATGACCGCGTATTTCGGGCTTCTCGACACCGGACAGCCGAAGCCAGGAGAGATGGTGGTGGTCTCGGCCGCTGCGGGCGCGGTGGGCGCGGTGGTGGGGCAGATCGCCAAGATCAAGAACTGCCGGGTGGTCGGGATCGCTGGCGGTGCGGAGAAATGCCGCTACATCGTGCAGGATCTGGGCTTCGATGCGGCGATCGACTACCGCTCCGAAGACGTCAAGAAGTCGCTAAGGAAGCATTGCCCGGAGGGCCTCAACGTTTACTTTGACAACGTGGGCGGCACGATTCTCGAGGCCGCGCTCGCGAACCTGGCACGGGGCGCCCGGATTGTGATCTGCGGGGCGATCTCGCAATACTGCAATACCGGCCCGACGGTAGGGCCCAGTAACTATATGTCTCTGCTGACCAATCGCGCCTCGATGAAAGGCATGCTGGTGATGGATTATGCCGATCGCTACGCCGAAGCCGGAGCGGAAATGGCGGCTTGGATGGCGGCGGGCAAACTGAAGTCGCGTGAGGATATCGTCGAGGGGCTTGCAACTTTTCCCGAAACTCTGCTCAAGCTCTTCAAGAGCGAGAACACGGGAAAGCTCATGTTGAAGGTGGCTTGAATAAAGGACACTGATGTCATTGGTCGACAATCAAGGGACAAAGATCCATTGGGACGAACGGGGCCAAGGACCACCGATTCTCCTCATCATGGGTCTCGGCTATACGTCGGTCATGTGGCATCGCACGCGCCCGGTGCTGTCCGAACATTTCCGCACCCTTGCGTTCGACAATCGAGGCGTGGGACTGAGCGATGTCCCCCTCGGACCTTACTCGATTGCGACCATGGCTTCCGACGCGGCAGCCGTGCTTGATGCCGCCGGCATCGCACGCGCCCACGTGTTCGGCGTTTCGATGGGCGGCATGATTGCGCAGGAATTCGCGCTGCAATATCCGGCAAGGACGCGCTCGCTGATTCTCGGCTGCACCGCAGCCGGCGGACCTTCGGCGGCGCGCGCGGAGAGCAAAGTGGTCGACGTGCTGATGGCGCGCGGCATGACGCCCGAGCAAGCGCGGGAAGCAATCCTTCCCTCCATCTACGATGCGGCCACGCCGCGAGAGAGAATCGACGAAGATCTCAGGGTGCGCCAGCCCTGGCTTCCCTCGGCGGAAGGCTACATGGCACAATTGCTGGCAATTTTGGCATGGGAGAGCTACAGTCGAATCGCCCAAATCAGGGTGCCGACCTTGGTCATCCATGGAAAGTCGGATGCACTCGTGCCTCCCCGGAACGCGGAGTTGATCGCCGGGCGGATTCCAGGTGCAAAACTGATTCTGCTCGAGCATGCCAGTCACCTGTTTTTAACCGACCAGACCGAAGCGGCACACAGGGAGATACTCGAATTTCTTTTGTTCCATGCTGGCCAAGACCGGGACTCGGAAACCGGACAGTCCTAAGTCATTTTCCGGGGATGAAAATGAACATGGGCCGACATTCCCGGCAGGCATACATGATCATCAAAACAATTCATTTGATGAATTTCCCGAACGCGGATACGCTCGCGCCCATCATGAAGATGTGGCGCTCTGGAACGGTACGAGCGTGGGGAATTGTTCGCTCTCATTCAGCAAATCCAAAAAACTGGGAAAGCTCACTCGAAAACAATTCCGGCTTGGAAAGCAAACAGGTTGGAAGAAAAAACCTGGATGCCGGTAGGCGAGTGTGTCTTTTGTTGTGACTCAGACAAAATCTTAGGTTGGGGGGAAATATGGTTTTCGCACAGTGCAGTTTGGACCCTCGTCTGCTCCGCTACTGCGCCGGTTCCTGGAAGCGGGAAAATGCAATGAAGTTGCTCACATCTCTGGTTGTCTGTTTCGTGTTCGCAACCTTAATGGCTCACGCGCAGGGCGTGGGCACCTCGGGAGAGATCACCGGGACTGTAACCGACTCGAGCGGCGGTGTTGTGCTCAACGCCACCGTCAGTGTAGTGGACACGCAGACTGGTCTGAAGCGCACGGCAATGACCAATAGCAGCGGTCAGTTTCGAATCACAGGGCTGTCGCCCGCCACCTACGACGTCAGTGCGGAAATGGCGGGTTTTGCGACCGAAATTCGACGAGTGGTCACGGTCTCCATCGGGCAGACAGTGGTCTCCGATTTCAAGCTGAAACCGTCCAAGGTTTCGACGGTTGTCGAAGTAACCGGCCAGCCGCCCATCGTTGAAACCGAACGGGGAAGCCAGGCCGATTTGATCCCGCAACAGTACATCGAGGACCTGCCAATTGACCGGCGCGATTACCTTACGTTTACCCTGCTCGCGCCCGGTGTCTCCGATTCCACCCGGCTGGCGGGGGACCAGGACTTCAGGGTCAAGCAAACCCCGCAGAGCGGCCTCTCGTTCTACGGCAGCAATGGCAGAGGAAACAGTGTCACGGTAGATGGTGGTGAGACCTCCGACGACGCCGGGGGCGTGCGCCCGACGGTCGGCCAGGACGCGGTGCAGGAATTCCAGATCAATCGCAGCAACTATGCCGCCGACCTGGGGGCGGCCACCGGCGCGTCGATCAATATTGTGACCAAGTCCGGCAGCAACAACGCACATGGCAGCCTGTTCGGCTTTTTCCGCAACGATGCCATGGATGCCCGCGACCCATTCGCTTTCAGCCCGGCCCTGGCGCCCGACCCGACCTTTGCGAATTTCAACACTACTTCGTTCGGCGATCCGATCAAGAACTCGCTCAGCCGCCAGCAGTATGGCGGCGCCATCGGCTTTCCCATCCAGAAAGACAAAACCTTCCTGTTTGCTTCTTTCGAAGGCCTGCGGCAGAACTCAGAAAACTCAGTTCCTTTGCTGACATCCAGTTCGATCTTCGCGGGACCATCCGTGGCCGGAAATACACTCCCCGCCAATATTTCGTCGACCGATCCAAGAGTTGCGCAGCAGAACATTATTAGCGCGCTGGCGGCGGAGGGGACGACACCGGTACCTTGCCTGTCGAATCCGGCGCCGCCCCCAACCTATGTGGTCCTCCCCGCCATTAATTGCGCCTTTGCGCTGCAGACCGCCCTGTCGGTCACTCCGAATCAGGGTCTGAGCACGACTCAGGCAGGGTTGAATAACTTCCTGGTAAACCAGTTTGAAACCCAAGGTGGACTCTTTCCTTACAACACGCGGAACTACCTGGCGTCGACTCGCTTGGATCACCGTTTTAATGCGAACAACGAGGTTTCTGTCACCTTCAGGTATGGGCACGATCTCGAGGAGTCGCCGGACGTGCAGTCGCTGACAGCTTTCTCGGCGGGAAGTTCGACCCACAACTACGATGCGAATCTGCAAGCCGCCTGGTATCACCAATTCAGCGCAACCGCTCAGAATGAGATCCGGGCACAGTGGGATTACGACAGTTTTAACGTGATTCCTAACGAACCGGGAGAAGTGGGGCTTCAGATACCCGGTTTCATCAATAATTTGGGAACGAACATTTTCATACCGAACCTTTCCATCCTGCGTCGCTACGAGTTCGCGGACAATTTCACCCTGATCCGCGGCAACCACACCTTTAAGTTCGGCGCCGACGAAATCATCCGCGGCAATCACAGCGAGTCCCACACTTTTTTCCCGGGCCGCTTTGTGTTCGGGTCGCTCCCCGGGGGGTTGGTCAGCCCGTGCTTAGCCCCCACGGCTGAGAATCCCTGCGGAATCAGTACGCCGGGAGCCGCGATCAACCCGCTGCAGAATGCATCGTTGGGGTTGCCTCAGGTCTACCAGCAAGGTTTCGGGGATCCGGACTACGGGAATTACAACCGGCCGCTGACCGGGCTCTACGCGCAGGACTCCTGGAAGATCACCCCGAGCTTCACTCTGAACTATGGCCTCCGCTACGAACTGGACACGCAGTTTGCCCCTCTGACCACTTATAAGAAGGATTTTGCCCCCCGGGTCTCCTTCGCGTGGGACCCCTTCAAGGATCACAAGACGGTGGTCCGGGGCGGATACGGAATCTTCTACGGGCCGGTGGACGCCCAGATCCCCGATGTTGACTTGAGCCTGGGGGTTCTCAACAAGAATAAGTCTGCGGTCGAGAACAGCACAGGAGCCGGGCAGGTCGCAAACCTGAGCTCGATCTGCGGAGTCTCCCAGTTTGGATTTCCGATCATCCCCGGCACTGGCACGAGCCCTTGCAACCGGGAAATTTCTATTTATGTAGATCCGCTCGGCGGTGTTTCGGCTTTAGGTTTAGCGGGCGCGAACACTGTTTTCACGACACTGTTCGGGGAGGGATTGATCCAGTGCACAACACCGGCTCCAGGAAACGCTGCCTGCATTACGCCGGCTGCTGTCGCTCCGTTGGGCATCAATGTTACCAATAGCGGTCCCATCGCCCCGCTGCAAGTGGCTTTCGTGAACCAGCCGGGCTATCGTCCCCCCATCGCACAACAAGCGTCGTTTGGAATCGAGCGCGAGATCGGACCTGGGTTCTCGGTTTCTGTCAGCGGTATTTATTCGCACACGCAGCACCTCCCGGTCGCAATCGATACCAATCTGCTGCCGGCCCCGTTCAGTACGGTGACTCTGGCGAATGGCCAGGCGTTTTCCTATCGCAACTGGAATACGACGGCGGGGGGGGCCGACCCGCTGCCATATGTGCCTGGCACCTTGCCCTGTGATAACCCGGCCGCTACCTGCTTTGTGAATCCGCTGGTGGTACAGAACAACCAATACACCTCTGCGGCATACGCTCTTTACGAGGGCGGTATCGTGGAAGTCAAAAAGCGCTTCCGCGAACACTTCACCTTGTTCGGGAATTACACCTATAGCAAAGGCTTTGACACGTCCACGGATTTCAACTCTGACTATGGGCCGCAAGATCCGACGAACCTCAATTTGGATCGTGCTGTTTCCGAGTTTGATGAGCGCCACAAATTAGTGATCGCGGGAGTGCTCGACAGCCCTTGGAGACAGAGTATTCTGTCGGGCTTCCAGTTAGCCCCGATTTTCCAGGCCCACAGTGGACATCCTTTCAACTTGTTGGCGGGAGGCGAAGTCAACGGCGACAACCACACCACCAATGAACGTCCGATCGGAGCCCCACGCGACACCGGTCTCGGTCCCGACTATTTCGACTTCGACATGCGCTTGACCTGGGGGCACAAAGTGGCCGATAAGGCGAACCTGCAGTTCACGGCGGAGGGATTCAACATTGCCAATCGCACAAATTTTGCCAGCGTAAACAACGAGGTCAGCCCCCTGTTTGCTCTTCCTGCAGACCTTGGCGGATCGGGGAATACGACGTTCAACGTGCGGGGGATTCGGCCCGGCGCGGCTCTAGCAGGCGGCGGGACGGCGACATCCAGCACGCCGCTGGCCTTTACCTCCGCCCTGCCCAAGCGCGAGATTCAACTCGGGCTGCGCCTCACGTTCTGAGGCAGGTGGATACGAATGCAGGAAACGATCTACGAAGTAGCCGACCGAGTCGCAACCATCACGCTGAATCGTCCGGACAAACTGAATGCCTGGACCGCCACCATGGAACAGGAGGTGCGTTCCGCAGTGCAGGTGGCGGAGCAGGACGACAACGTACGGGTGATCGTGTTGACCGGGGCGGGACGCGGATTTTGCGCCGGCGCCGACATGTCGCTGCTGAACACCGTCGCCACCCAGGGGCTGGGGGACGAGGACGCCGGGCGAATTCAGGCGGGCGGGACGGTACAGGAGGGTCGGCCGGACTTTCAGAGGAAGTACTCCTATTTTCTCGCGCTCGCGAAACCCGTGATCGCGGCCATTAACGGCCCGGCGGTCGGCCTCGGCTTCGTGATTCCGCTCTACTGCGATCTGCGATGGGCGGCGGAGAATGCGCGTTTCAGCACGGTTTTCGCGCAGCGCGGACTGATCGCGGAGTACGGCATGGCCTGGATGTTACCACGCATCGTGGGTCTGTCCGATGCTCTTGACTTGCTGTTCTCAGCCCGCACCATCACCGCATCCGAAGCGCTCGACCTGCGGCTGGTGAACCGCGTGTTTCCCCAGGAGGGCTTCGCCGCCGCGATTCACGATCAGGCCGCCCAGTTGGCATCGAGCGTCAGTCCGCGTTCCATGGGAGTAATCAAGCGGCAGGTGTATGCGGGACTGTTTCAGACTCTGGCAGAGTCCTTCGATCTTTCCGTAGTGGAGATGGTGGCCAGTCTGCGGAGCGCCGACTTCAAGGAAGGAGTCGCGCATTTTCTCGAGAAACGGGCGCCCAATTTCAGCGGGCGCTGAGGCGGCTTGATGAAATAGTTCATGCTCACCAGCGAAGGAGCGCGAACAAAAGGCCGACCAGGGAGTCGCCGGTGAGCGGGCCAAGAGCTTGGACAGGCGCGTAATTCCAAGGCCGAATGGCGACGCTCAACCCACCCATCAACATCCCATCGGAGCCCAGCGCGACACGGGTCTGCGCCCCGCTTCATCTACTTTGGCCGGGCTCTCTCGTGGTAAAACAGGTCCCAGCACGCAGGGGTACGGATCGAGACGGCTGAAATTTAAACGCCCGCAGTCAGACCAAGAGTATCGATCATGCTTTATCGCCAGATACGGCCAAGCGCAGCGGTCGAACAACATGTCGAATTCTATTGGATGTTGGAGGCGAGTTCGATTCCGGGCTACGTCCAGCGGGTGATTCCAGACGGTCGTGCTGGAATCGTTCTCAATTGCGCCGACCCATTGGAGAGCCATTCGAACGGAATATGGAAATCTCAGCCCGAGTGTTTCTTCGTTGGGCAAATCACCGGCCCACTACTGCTTCGGTCTGCCGGACCTGCGAAGATGATCGGCATTCAGTTTCGTCCCAACGGCGCGGCGTGCCTGTTGGGGTTTCCGATAAGCGCGTTGACCGATTCCGCGATCGGCCTTGATGATCTCGAGCAGAGATTGTTTCGGCAGCTTGAGTGGGTTCGGGATCTGGCTTCGCCGATGCAATCGATCCAAGCTCTCGATCATGTTTTGCGTTCTTTCGCCGAACGACGCCGCATGGACGACCGACTGGTTTCAAACGCGCTCCGGGACATCGAGCATGCGGACGGCTGCGTGAGCATCAAGGGTGTCGCTGCCCGCGCGGGCTGTAGTACGCGTCAACTGGAACGGCGCTTTGAGGATTCGGTCGGCATTTCACCCAAGCTTTTTTAGCCGCATGCAGAGATTTCAAGGCGTGTTGAGGATTGTGGACGGGCCGCATTCGGACTGGGTCCAGGCCGCGGCCGATTGCGGCTATTACGATCAGGCTCACCTGATTCGGGACTTTCGTGAGTTCTCGGGGAAGACCCCGACCTCCCTTCTCGATCGGGAAATTGATTTCACCCGCCTGTTCGTGCAGGCCCGCGCTGTGTCGCATTTTTCCAATACTCCGGAACGATGATCGCGCTAAATTTTCTTCACCCACTCTGCGTCCGGAGAAAAACTTGTGAAGCGGGCTTCCATTCTTTTCGTCGTTGCAGTGATCGAACTCTCCAGCATTTTCTTGCCAGGACGGCAAGGAATTTCATTCGCGAAGGCTCAACCCCATGCTTTGCTCGACTCCAAGAATGAGAGAAATGCAATGGAGCAGCAGATCATCGCCAAGGAACGAGAAGGGCTGGATGCGCTAAAGACCGGCGATCTGGAGCGCTTTGGAAATCTCACGGCGGATGAGGCAGTGTTGGTCGATGCACGCGGCCCTGCGAGTAAAGCGGAAGTCCTCAACCACGTCGCCGGATTCACCCTCAAGGAATACTCCATGGAAGACATGAAGTTCGTGCCGATCTCTCCCGAGGCAGGGCTGATCTCCTACAAGATCACCGAGAAGGGAGTTTCTCATGGGAGAGAATTTATGGCGCAAGCCTATGTGTCCTCCGTGTGGACGCAACGTGGCAACCACTGGCTCTGCCTGTTCAGCCAGGAAACCGGTGTTCCCAGGCAACAGATTCCACCAGGATAGTGGCGCAATCCGAAGCTTGGCCGCTTCCGAGCGTGGAATCGCTTTAGGCCGCCGACCTGAAAACGCCTGGCCCCCGACCACGTCGGCTGCGGCCGCATGGTCCGGCGGTCGGGGCGGTTTGCTTGCCAGAAACGGTAGAAAAGCGGAAAAGCGGGGCAGTTGCTCACTGCCGATCGCCAGTTTTTTCCCGAGGTGGTTTTAGGCCCCGAACTGCGCAAAAGTCAGGACGTGCCCGGCGGGATCTTTCACCCCGATCTCACGAGCGCCGTAGAAAGTCTTTCGCTCCGGCATGACCACCCTGGCGCCTTTCGTGGCCGCGATCACATCATCCAGGCTGTCGACCTCGATGTACAGGAAGGTGGGGCCTTTGGCATGCCCCTGGGCTGAGAACGAACTGTCCTTCTCGACGCTAGCATAGCTTTGGTACATCAACTCAACTCCTGCCTTCTGGAGCGAAACGAACCCGATCTTGTCGCCCTCAGGAACTTCGTTTGCCACTTCGAAGCCTAGTTGCTCCTTCCAGAACTGAACGCAGGGCTCGACTTCTTCGACCAGCAATACGGGCGTGATTTTCTTAACCGTCATCAGATTTCTCCTGTGCTAAGGGTCGGCCCTGGGGGAGTAGAGCAGCCCAAATTTCTCCTTGCCAAGTCCGGTAGTCTCATTTAGACTAGTCACCCTACAAGAGATTCCGAAGTTCGTCAAGGAGGTTTTATGAAAGGCGAAGAACAGCACTTGAGCGATCTGGTTTCGATTGGCCCGGCGATGCTGCGCGATTTCGAGCTCCTCGGTGTCCGCACCGTGGCGCAGTTGGCGCGGCGCAATCCGGAAAAGATGTACGAGAAGCTCTGCCAAGTCACTGGCCAGGCGCAGGACATCTGTTGCCTGGACGTATTTCGGGCGGCGGTAGCGCAAGCAAAGAATCCCAATCTGCCGATCGAGCAGCGCCTGTGGTGGCACTGGAGCCGCAAGCGCAAGGCAAGCGATGCCTGCCACTAGGAAGCGCGAGCTGACGACTCCCGACCTGGTGCTCCTCAGCCTGCTATCGGAGCGGCCGATGCACGGCTACCAAGCCAACACGGAGCTGGAACGGCGTGAGGTGCGCGATTGGGCGGGCATTTCACGGCCCCAGGTCTACTACTCGCTCGATAAGCTGGCGCGATTGGGGTTGGTGCGCGCATCGGAGAGTGAGTTGCCGGCGGCGGGGCCCGACCGCAGCGTTTTCGAGACGACTGCCAAAGGCCGAGAGGCCCTGGCCGATGCCCTGGAACGTGAGGAGTGGGCGACGCATCGTGAGCGGCCGCCGTTTTTGACCTGGATCGCTCTCTCCTGGCTGGCGAGGCCCGGAGTGTTCCGGCAGCTGATCGAACGCCGCCGGGAATTTCTGGAGCACGAACTGTCACGGGAAGAAGCGACGCTACGATCGATCAAAAAAGAAGTGGGCCACCGGTTCCATGAAGCGGTGTGGATGGTCAGCCTCATGATCGAGAGGTTCCGTGGGGAACTACGCTGGCTGGGAAAACTGGAGCACGAACTTCCACGGCGCGCCGCCGCGAAACGCTCGGCGCATGAGAGCTAGCCGGGCTTAGGGCCGATGACAATCGGGAGACGAAAAGAAAGACTGAATGGTCTCCTTGAGAGAACTTCCTCGCAGCTGCCCGCTTTCGACTGCGCCGATAAACCAGTGGGAGTATGGCAGGGGAGTCTCAGATTGTGCCCGCTTGTATCCTACGTACAGCGCGGCGGCGAGGACGTGCATTCCGTCATCCTGCTCCTTCCAATACTGGCAGGGGTTGTGACCAATGCCGAACTTTTCACTGACGATTTCCTCCAGGGCCTGCACGGAATCCTCCTCAATGTACCCGGGTGCCGTGTTGTATCCGAAGGAAGGATCGTGGTGCTGAACTTTATCCATCACCGTTGGGTCCTTTCCCATCCATTCGATAGCCTGATGCACGTTCCCATCGTCTGCGTGATAGGGAGGGTGCATGGACTCGTGAATGGCGTTGTGGAGCACGATGCGGAAGGGGTAGGACACGTGAGTCAGAAACCGCAGACCGGTTATGCGGATTCCGTGAGGCTCGGAATAAGCCAGCAGATAGACCTTGATCGTATGCGATGGCAGCGGAAAACCAAGATCGCTCTCGATCACCGGGATGATGTCGTACTTCGGAAGGTCCGAAGAGAGTTCCATGATGCGTTTCTCAATCCTTGGTTTTGCGTTCACCGCCCAATAGGCAGGAAACCCGACCCGATCTAAAGCCCGGAGAGCTGTTTCCAGGGACGGGCGCGCCGCTTCGTAGTTGTGCCACGAATCCGCATTCCAGTACGATGTTTTTCTGAGTGCGGCCTCCATCTCGGAACTGTCATGCGCCGTGCGGATCATTTCGGGCAGCGTCTCGTCACCGACGGCAGAGTAGTAAAGCGCCAGTTTTGCAGAAATGATTTCGTGCCCTTCATCTTTGATCGTGTGCTTCAGCAGAGTGAAGGCAACCTGCTCCTCGGGCGTGAGCAGCGGATGGAAATGGTCATACTCGGCCTGATAGTAATGCAGATAATATGGGTCGCCGCTCAGTGCGTTCAGAAGACAGAGCGTATCGTACTTCAGGGAAGGCGCAAGTTGCCAATCGGTGGCGGAGCGCTCCAAAGGCGCTTCGGCATTGACGAGCGGGACGGCAATTGTGAGAAGCAGGAAGGAGAAACAACAGACTCGGTGCATTTGATCTTTTCTAATGCGCGCGCTGCCTTCCTGTCTTGAATCCATTTGCAGCGGAGCGCCACGCCAGCGGCGGTATTCCGGTGAGCTGCTTGACACTTCGGGTCATGTGAGCCTGATCGGCAAAGCCAAGTTGAGCCGCAATCTCTGCGAGGGGTGTCGGGGTGTTCTGAATCGATCTCAAGGCCTGCCGGGCGCGAATGCGCGCTCGGAACGCTTCGGGCGAAATTTCGAACACTTGAGCAAATCCGCGCGATAGAGTCCAAGGCGCGAGTCCATGTTCTTCCCCCCATTGGGCTAGCTTCAGGGATGGGCATTGCACCAGTCTCGCTGCCAACTCGTCCGGCCAGTCCGCGAATTGAAATGTGCACCTTTCCACAAGGGAGATCAGCAGGTCTGCGGCCGCTCGGCCGCTGTTCTCCGCCATCCGTGCAACGGCGTCAGGATCAGCCAGACGCGCGATCCCAGCTGGATAGTAGGTGCTCGAAGCCAAGGGAAGATTCAGCACCGTCGCCCCCTGTACATAGAATCGATTGAGGTGTGCTTCGAACGAATCATGGAACACGACGTGTCCTGCGCTTACCCTGAAGCGCCCCTTATCTCCCGCCTCTTCGTAGCCGCCCGATAATACGAGAGCCGCATAGGGTTCGGAATGCCCGTGACGCTCGAAAGAAGACGTACGGATTGTCTGCCGCATTCGCATCGCTTGACGATACATCAGTCTAGGGTAAGGCACGGGTCCTTCGTGCTCCCCAGTTACGAGCGAGCCTTTCGCGCCATCGCTTTGGCCATGCCAGGTTGGTGCGGCGAGGCGAGGCTATTCTCTTGTTCCAACGGGGTGAAGCCTGTGTCTTTGAGAGGTCCAATCGTGCCCGCGTTGGCGGATACGCAATCCCATAATTGAGGCTTCCACGGATACTCAATTCGATAGAGTTTGCAGCAAACGCTTCCAAGAGGAACAAACCGAACCGGTACTCTTGCCACCGCGGTACGTAGTTTCGTAGCAACAATCCAGAAGCTGGTCACAAATTCAATGCTCCCCACGATTCGTGGAAGCTGACCTGCACCTCCGCTGGTGGCTCGAGGTTCCGACCAATACACAACGCGCTAACTGAGGGTGTTCTCATGGAACGAAAGAAGTATGTTCTTACGCTATGCGTCCTGTGGTTGCCGCTGTTTGCCGTCTCCGTGCTGACAGCTCAGATACAAAATGGGCAGTTTGCCGGCACCGTCACCGATCCGACGGGCGCCGCAATTTCGGGTGCCAAGGTTATAGTAACCAACACGGCAACGGACTTGAGCCTTACTGCGACCACTAACTCCAGCGGCAATTACACGGTGAAGGAGGTGCCACCTGGCATCTACAAAATAACGATCGAGGCTGCAGGCTTCAAGACTGTCACCAACAGCGGCGTGACCGCAAACGCCGGCACCATCGCGCACCTGGACTTCAAGCTGCTGATCGGTAAAGCTACGGAGGTGGTCGAAGTCACGGGCGAAGCCAGCGCCGTCAATACGGAAGACTCCAAGCTGGCGAACACGGTGAACTCCACCCAGATCAGCAACCTGCCCCTGAACGGCCGCAATGTCTTCGATCTCATGCTGCTCGCCCCGGGAGCCGTGAACATTACGGGCGTGGACTTTGAGGCTGGGAACAATCACGGATACTCAGGTGCGGTCGTGAACGGAGTGCGCGAGGATTTCAACGGTTTCCTCATCAACGGCGTCTCCAACAAGGACATCAGCGGGGGCGCCAACAACATTCCCATTCAGGACACGGTCCAGGAGTTCCAGCAACTGACGTTGAACATGTCTGCACAATATGGAAGCAGCGCTGGTACCGTCAATAACCTGGTTACCAAATCGGGCACCAACAGCGTGCACGGCAGCCTTTGGGAGTACAACCGCAACAACGATTTCGATGCAAATGACTATTTCTTAAACCGGGACGGTGTAGCCAGAATTCCGCTGCACTTCAATCAGTTCGGCGGCACCGTGGGCGGTCCCATCATTAAAGACAAGCTCTTTTTCTTCGGATCCTACCAGGGAGACCGGTTCCTGACCGAGGGCACTCCCATCACGGTCACGGCCGAAGACCCGATGTGGCGAAGTGCGGTGAATTCGTGGGCCCAAGCGGATAACCCGAACTCCGTGGCTGCGGTCTTGTATAACAACTTCTACGACCATAATCCCGGAACCCCCATCGCCACGTTAGATCAGTTCGCAACACCCCCAGGAGCCACGGCACCGAACTACACTCAATGGCTGTGCAATCTGCCGCAGATTCGAACTTTGATCGGCGTTACGCCTGCGGACATTACCAATGCCAACGGCGCATGCCCCCTGTCGGTGACAGCTCCTGTTACCCCTGGGATTCGAAGCCAACCCTTCGAGGACAGCACCGTCGCCACCTGGGGCAGCCAGACCCAGTCGCTCGGCAATCTGTTCAACGGCAATGAAGCCTCGGGAAAGATTGACTATAACTGGAACCAGAACAACCGCATGTTCGTGCAGATGAATTGGAGCCATACCACCGACAGTTTCGGGGGCAATAACTGCAACGCCTTTTGCGCTCGCGGCTTTTCGAATCCGAACAAAGATTACTTCCCGAATGCGCAGTTCAGTTTTGTACACACTTTCTCGGCGACGGTTTTGAACGAATTCCGCCTGGGCTACACCCAGAACAATCAGCAGATTGGCACCAATATTCCGGGCGTACCCTACATCGAGTTCGCGGACAGTGTACTCGGGTTTGGCTCGTATAACGGCTACCCGCAATACTTCAAGGACCACGAGTACAGCTACGGCGATATGGTCTCCATCAGCCACGGCAACCACAGCTTTAAGTTCGGAGCCGACCTTCGCCGCAATCTCGAGAACAGCATTTTCAATGTGGCCCGTCCCTCCTACACGTTTCTCGATCCCATTTACTTCGCGGCAGACACTCCGGGAGCTGAAGTCGCGGGCGTGGATCCGGATTTTTGCACCCGCGTCCCTTGTACCACGCCGTACAACACAAGCCCGACCTCAGAACTTGCCAGCAACCGGCGCCATTGGCGGAACTGGGAAGTCGGAGCCTATGCACAAGATGACTGGAAGGCGGCCAAGCGTCTGACCCTGAATCTTGGTCTGCGCTGGGATTTCTACAAACGGCACACCGAGGAAGGCAACACGGCGACGACATTCATTTTGGGAGCGAGCAACCCCAATCTACCTGGTATCGCCGGACAGGTCGCGGACGCCAATGCTCCGCTGGGCAGCGCAGGCTGCCCGTCGACTGGTCCTAATGCGATCGTGCCCAACACTCAGATTCTCGCAGGAGTGTGCGGTACCGGAGGATTTGCCTCGGCAGCCAGCCTTGGTCCAAATAAATATAAGGACTTTGGGCCCCGAGTGGGCTTCGCCTGGGATGTGTTCGGGAATGGCAGAACCTCTGTGCGTGGCGGCTTCGGAATATCGTACGAGGGTACTCTCTACAACCCGCTCTCGAACTCCCGCTGGAACCCTCCGTATTACTCCTTTAATGAAGTCGGACCGCTCACCGGTGTGCCTGGCGGAATCGTCTATGGACCTTCAACTTGCAGCGGCATCGTATGCACACCCTCCGGGGCAAAGCCCGCGTATACCGGCCCTGCAACCAACCCTGGGCAGGGCATCGGTGCGCAGGCGGTGGGGAACCTTACGGGCTGGGATTCCGTCAACCCGGACGAGGCATTCCTGACTGGGATTGTTCTGCCCCAAGGCTTAAGGGACCCGTACGTCTATAATTTCTTCTTCGGCGTCCAGCGAGAAATCTTGCCCAAGTGGGTGGCGGAAGCCAACTACGTGGGAACCGCCGGCCACATGCTGTTCCGGGCCCAGCAGATCAACCGCGCCGTTGGAGGGGGTTTGCCCGAGGGCACGACGGGCTACGTCAACAATATTGGCGAGACCGTGAACAGTTTAATCACTCCCTTGGATCCCGCCGGTGTTCCGAACCCCAACTACGCCGTTTTACGCAATTGGGAGAACGCGAATAACTCCAATTACAGCGGCCTGCAGTTGACGCTCAAGAAGCAGATGAGCCACGGCATATTGTTCAACGCCAATTACACGTGGAGCCACTCCATTGACAACGGATCATCTTGGCATGACTCGGCAACGACTGCGGGGGGCTCGGCAGCCGGCGACGGCTACAGCACAGATAATACCAACCCTGGTCTTGACCGCGGCAATTCCATATTCGACATCAGGCACCGTCTGGTATTGAATTATGTCTATAACCTGCCGGGTCAGAACCTGCACGGGGCTGAGGGCGCACTCATCGGTGGCTGGAGCCTCAACGGCATCTGGTCATTGCAGAGCGGGGCGCATTGGTCGCCCTATGCTCGACTTACTCCATCGGACCTGATCGAGCCCGGCACCAATCCCGCCGTGCCCTGCACGGCAGCCGATGTTCCCAATAACTGCATCAATGTCGGCGGAGAGTGGACGCTCGACGGCCAGTTCCCCGGCATTGATCGTCCCAATAGCAACGCGAGCCACTACTCCCAGAACCGCTCAGCGTGGGAAAACGGCTGGGGAAATGGTGCTTTCAGCTTTTTCAGCCCGACGGCGCCTGGCAGTTTCTCGGCGCCGGGCTTCCCAACTCTGTCCGCGCCCTGCTTAGCTTGTGTCGGCACTCTGGGTCGCAACACCTTCACTGGTCCGGGCCAATGGAGTGCCGATATGACGCTCGGTAAGAACTTCAAGCTCACCGAGCGCTTCAACCTGAAATTCGAAGCCTCAGGGTTCAATGTCTTCAACCGTGCGAACTTCCTGATCGCAACCGCTCCGCTCACCGCACACAACAGTCTCGACGATCCCGAATTCGGCGAGGCCGCTGGAACCCTCCCTGGCAGAGCCCTGCAGTTCGGTTTGAAGCTTCTGTTCTAAAGCCAAAACCTCAGGCGCGAGTGGACGCAAGACCTTTACATGTCGGAGCGAAGGACAGACATCCTGATCCGGCGACCCGGTCAAGGATGCCGACGTGCTCTTTCCTGACGAAGGCCATGGTTTCCGCAAGACGCAGAATCGCATAAAGTCGACGGTCGCCATGGTTGAGTTTTCGCCAAATACCTGAAAGCAGGCGATGCCACAGAAGCGAAGTAGCGCTATCAAGGAAAGGCTTGGCGCTGCGCGTGCCGAATCGGAACCAGACAGTTACAAGCCAAGCTTCGGGCCCACGTTCGCCGCCGCGTAGGTAAAAAGGAGGTCAACAATCGACTGCTCCGCCTGCACTATGCCCGCTACCTTGCTTGTTCCCTCGATCACTATGTATTCGTCGTCGATGTGTTCGTTGCCGCCATGTCCCAATCCGCCACGCACAGCGGGAAGGCCAAGCTTTCTGGTGTACTGCGCCTCGGGTGTTGATGCCGGCATGCGCGGCCACACCTCCGGTTCCACGTGGTTCGCCCTGTAAATCGTCAACAGCGACTGTACCAGAGGTTCGTGCACGCTCGTTTGCGACCACTCGTCGCCGCCGCCGATGGGGCGATACTCGAGGTCCTCGAAACCGTGTTTCCGCAGGTGTGCCTCCACCAGTTTTTGCTGCGTCGCCACATCCTGATTGGGCACCAGGCGGAAGTCAATTTTTGCGGTCGCCTTCTCCGGTACGATGGTGGCCGCACCCGCCCCCGTGTAGCCGGCCCACATGCCGTTAATGTTCATGGTGGTGTCGAACAGGAAATGACGCATGGCTTCGGCGTCGCTCCAACCATCAATCCAGGAACGGGCATTCTTTTTTTGTTCTTCGAGAAGCTGGCTGCCCGATCGGCGAATGAGATCGGCCAGCATCGCTTCCTCTTCGTCGTTCGGCGGCCGGACCTCATCATAGAACCCGTCAATCAGAATGTGGTTGGTTCGCGGATCGTACATGCTTCGCAAGACATCGACCAAGCGCCATGCCGGACTGTCGAGAATCGCCTTCGCGCCGCTGTGGATCGGCTGTTTCTGCGGGCCTTTCCCCCATCTTGCTCCAGAAGCTTCCAGTTCGAACTCCAGAATTCCTTTTACTCCCAGATAGATCGCGACGCGTCCTTCGGCATCTTGCGTCGGGACCACGTTCAATTCGGCGTTCGCCTGCTTGAGCCGCGATGGGTAACGGTCGAGCACCTGGTGAAAGTGCGGAGACCCTTGCTCCTCCTCGCCATCGCAGGTAAACATAAGATTCACGGGCAGTCGGCCGTTCACCGCCAGGATGGATTCGCACGCGTTCAGAAAAAAACGATTCGGGCCCTTGTCATTCACCGCACCTCGTCCAACGATGACCTCGGGAAATGGCGGCTTGGGCATCCGTGTGGCGGAAAGGGGGTCTACGCTCCAGCGTTCTTTCTCCCAGGGCTGCGTGTCGTACATCATGTAAATCACGATGGTCTTGGGCGCTCCCGCATTGTGGTAAGCCCAGATACCGGGAAGGCCATCGGTCGGAACCAGTTCCGCTTCCTGGCAGCCGATGGCCCGGAAAGACTCGATCATGCGCTGCGCCATCTCGTTTATGCCCAGGTTCCAACTGCTCACCGAGGGCTGCCGCAAGTCTGCCTGCACGTTGGCAATATGTTTTTCTTTTTCGCGCACGATGTGCTCGTGAATTTTCCGGACCGCCATCGCGTTCCTCGCGTCATCCGCAGCGTTGGCCATCGCCATCGAGATCGAGGAACGAAGCGCGGCCCCCGCCGCCACTCCTCCGCTCAGAACCAGAAACTGTTTGCGGGTCAGGTCCATGATCTTCCTCCTCCTTCGGTTGCGGCGAGCCGGCCAGCACGGGGCTCACTCTAACACGTTGTTGACTTTGTCCAACAAGACTACATTAGACTTTTCGCCATGACGGCGATCCGTTCCTGGAAACAATCAAAATCATGATCGCCGCAACGACCGTGCTTCCCGTCTTCGAAAAATTTCGAGTTCGTCCCGTGATCAACGCGTGCGGCATTTACACCGACCTCGGAGGCAGTGTCTTGTCTCCTCGCGTTTGGCAAGCCATGCATGAGATCAATCACAGTTTCGTGCGCATGGTCGACCTCCTCGATCGCTCGGGGGAAGCGCTGGCATCGCTGCTGAACGCCGAGGCGGCGCGAGTGGTACCTGGCGCTTCAGCCGCGATCACTCTGGGCACGGCCGCCTGCATTGCCGGACAGGATGGCCGCGCCTGGGAACAACTGCCCGAGACTACCGGTCTGAAGAATGAAGTGATCATCCAGAAGGCGCACCGCTACAAGTACGATCGCATGGTGCGGATCGCCGGCGGACGGCTGGTCGAGATCGGATCAGAGAACGGAGCCACTCTGGCGCAACTGGAGCGGGCGTTCGGTTCTCAAACGGCGATGGTGCTGTTTCCGGCGCACCTGGAACGGAAACCCGGCTCGATTTCCCTGGAAGAATTGAAATCCGTCGCCCGCAGGCACTGTGTTCCTGTGTTTGTAGATGCTGCCTATATGAACGATCCTCCATCTCTGATGAGCAGCTTTCTTCCCCGCGGAGCCGATCTTGTATGTTTCAGTGCCAAGTATTTCTGGGGGCCGAACTCGAGCGGCTTCCTCTGCGGCCGTTGCGATCTCATCGACGCCGTCGCAGGGATTGATTTCACCCGTTACGAATCCGGAAAGTACCTGACGTTTGGTCGCCCTTGGAAAATGGATCGGCACGCCATCGTCGCTACCGTTGTCGCTTTGGAAGAATGGCTCACGATGAACCACCATGCCCGATGGGCCGGCTATGGTGAAAAAGTAGCCACCATGCGGAGTCTGCTCGCCGACCTGCCGGGTATTCGCACGGAGCAGAAATACTTCACTATGGACGAGCGACTCTTGGATGATCCGGTCAATTGCATGACGGTGGAAGCCCCTGGCAGAGCAGCGCGTGTTGAACAAGCGGGCGCTGACCTGCTCCATGGCGATCCCTCGATCGCCACCATAGTATTGGACGGGAAGCTCGTGATCGCAGTCGATACCGTGCTCGCCGATCAGCACCTAGCCATCGCGGAACGTCTGCGGAAGATTCTCGGATAACTGGTGATGTTCGTCCTGTTTGTCGATGGGCTTGGATTCACGCTCGCCCGTACTTCGGCCGTATCGCGGGCAGAACGCTGGAATGACCCGGTCTGCGCACCCGCCAATCGAGGCTACGGGCGTATCTGGGCTGCAGTTTCGATCGAACTGCGCGTTGCCAACGCGCACCCATTGCATACAATGGATCGATGGAAGCTCCGTTCGATGAATATTCCGCGCGCGTCCAGAAGCATCTCGAGAGCGTCTATGGAATCCGCGTTGTGACTCGTGATATCCCCGATCCGCTCACAGGGGACCTGGACGGTGCGGAAATCGATATCGACTATGCGGTCACTCCGGAACAGAGACTGTTCCTGCTGGCGCATCTTTTTGGACACACCGTCCAGTGGAACGTAAGTCCTGCTCTGTTTGAAATTGGCCGGCAGTATCAACCTCCTGTGAATGAGGATTTGATTCCTGCGGTCGTAGCCTACGAACGCGAAGCTGCATGTTACGGGCTCGCCGTGCTTCATGAGATCGGCATCATGGATCTCGACCAATGGTTTTGTGACTACACTGCCTGTGACCAGGCGTACCTGCTGCATTTTTATCGCACCGGTGAAAAAAGAGATTTCTCCCGCTTTTGGACCGGGAATGCTCCGCTGTTACAACCGCAGCCGATTCCGCGTTTTACACCGACGCGCCGGGCTTTTCGAATGGATGGAATTGTGATTTAAGGGATGGGGCGGATCGGTTCTCCACAACCACTCGCTCGCCCGTTCTAGTCCGACGACTTTCGTGATAACGCGAGTAGATCGTTGGTCTGACGGATCAGATCCGCGCGGTCCATCTCTCGGTATTTCTGAGGTAACAGACTCTTACTGGTGCACTCGAGCACGGCAACCAGGTTCTGCAGATCGATTTCGGTCGGGTAGTATGGCGGGATGAAATCTTCCAGGGCTGCTTTCAGGTCTTCGGTATCGATGACGGACTTGTTTTGCAGGCTGCTCCTCATGTGGCTGCGCACCAGGACCGCCTCGATATCGGCTCCCGACAGGCTGCCGGCGCGCGACAGGAAGAACGTTTCCACATCCTCCGGAAAAGGCTTCATGCCGACCTTGCGCTGCATGGCGCGCAAGAGCGCGAGGCGCTCTTCCTGAGTGTCGGGATAAAACAGCGCGATGTGTTCTTCGGCGCGACCCTGGCGCTTGAGGTCCACGGGCAACAGATCGGGACGGCAGGTGAGCAGAAACCAGATCACCTTGCCTCTGTACTCGGTATTGCCCATGAACTGCGCGATCTGGGCGAACACACGATTGCCAACACCGCTATCGCCCGAACTGGAACGGTCTCCGAGTTGAGCGTCGGCTTCGTCCACGATAACCGCGATCGGACTCATAGCCTTGAGGAGGGCGAGGACCCGCTCCAAATTTCCCTCGGTTACTCCTTGCCACATACTGCGAAAATTCTTGAGTGTCACGGCCGGGATCCCCACTTCGCCGGCAAAGCAAGTGGTGATGAAGGTTTTCCCCGTGCCCACCGGCCCGCAGATTACATAGCCCATGGGCAGGACATCGGTGTAGCCGGCGTGGATGGCTTTGGCGGCATCCTGCAGCTTGCGTTTGGCTTGGTCGTTTCCGGCCACAAAGGACAGGTCAAATCGACTCTGCACAAACTCCAACAGGCCGCCGGACTCCGCTTCAATCAAGTCTTTCTTGCGGTCGGAGAGAAACTTGAGTGTGAGCGGTTGCCGATTCTGCACCGCATGGGAAATCAGACCCTGCATCTGAACTCGTTTCAAGCCCGCGCCCAGCTTCGCCAGGGTTTCATCGTTCACCTCGGAGCCGGCGGGCAATTCCTGATTTTTCAATTGCGAGCGGATGAATTCCAACCGATCGGCATAGTCGGGCAGCGGAACCCCGATCGAAGAAACGCCCGGGTGCCGAACGATGCTCGGGTTCAGCTCGATCTGATTCTCCGAGATGAGGCAAATGGTGACGTCCGCATTCAGAAAAGCGGAATTGCGCGCCCAGCGTTTGAGAATCACCAGGGCATTGCGATCATCCGCGGACATGCTGGAAACATCGCCGGCGGGAGCGATGGTCTCGGCAAAATCTATCACCAGCCCGATCTTCTTGCCGTCGGCAATGCGCAGCCGGAGATAGTTGTCGAGCAGGTTCAGTACCGCGTCGGGATTGCGCGGCAGACCGCCTCGCGAGAAGGTAGTTCCGTGAAAACTGTCGTAGCCTTCAAGCGCGCGGCGGAAGTCGGCTTGACTTTCCGCCGATCCGAAGTTCAGTCCGCCTCGGTCGTAATGCAGAACTACATCGCGTTGGCCAAAAAGCCCGCCGGAAAGAAATTCGTCGAGCGGAACGAAGGTTGTCGAGTCCTGAGTGCGAAGCGGTACCAGGTCACGGACATTTCCATACAGCACAAAAAGAGCGAACGAACGCGAGTAGTACTTCTCGGAGAGTTCGCGCGCCCACGCAGGGAGTCCATCGAGATATTTCCCTAATGTTGTTGTGGTGGTCGCTATATTCGAGGGCATCTTGGGTTCGACATCAGTTCGGAATCCGTACACGGTTCGGTCTCGAGGAGGGGGACGAATCGTCGATTGACATCAATCCGTCCAAATCCGGCGACATGTCGCTGAAGATCGCCTCTACCTGCTGCACCGTCTGTTCGGTCTGTTCGACATCGTGCACCAGACTGTCCAACCGCTCGCTCACCTGCTGCGGATCGCGCATCGTCACCGATTGATCGCGCACCAGCATCAGCACATCCTCTACCGCCGAACATTGCGCACCGACGACTTTGCGGTTCTCAGAAATCTTATCGAACTTCTCCAGACGCTTGGTGAGGATCTCAATGCGTTTCTTGTTGATTTCCTGGACTTTCGGCGGGTCGCTGCTCAGAGCCTTTTGCAGGGAGGCGATCTCGCGCTTGATGCCTTCCTGTTCGGCGCTCTTCACGTATTGCTGCTGCTGGGCGGCAGCGGACAAGAGCCGGGCATAGCCACTCAGCAGGCCTTGCAGCCGTGCGTCGATTTGCTGCAAAAAGATTTGCGAGGTTGACGAAAACTGCGCGAAGTTGCTTCGGATGGCGCCACACACTTGCGCGGCATGAACATAACGGCTCTGCATCTCAGCCGGCAAGCTCGCGAGCATCTCGCCCAGTTTCTGTTGGTGCTTCTGCTGTTCCTCGGCGAATTTCCAAGATTTCACCAGCCGCTGAAAGCGCCAGTTTTGTGGAACGATGGCGAGATACATCAGTTCCAGCCCGCCCGCCAGGATGATCGGGAGAAAGCTGCCGCTCACTAGCGCAAATGCGCCCGCACCCACCATGGCGATCCAGTTGTACTGCAGATCGAACGCCTCTCTCACAAAGTTGATCTTGTCTTGCGGCGCGGGAGCACCGAGCTGATCGCCTTCTGGCATGCCCTGGAGATCGGCGGGAGCCATTTAGACACTCACCCGAACTTGTCCGTTGCCGGGAGCTTTGCGCAGACGGCCGAGAACGTAGTTCGCCAACTCGTGAAACTCATTTCGCTCTTTTAGGCTCAGATCGCGAGGGCGATCGAAGGGTACTTGAACGTCTTCGATAATTGTTCCCGGATGCGCACTCATCACAAAGATCCTGTCGGCCAGGTAAACCGCCTCGTCCACGTCGTGCGTGACGAACAAGATTGTGCTCGCGGTTTCGTCCCAAACTTTCAGCAGGAGTTGCTGCATCTCGCTGCGGGTTTGCGCATCGAGTGCGCCAAACGGTTCGTCCATCAAGATGACCGCCGGGCGAAGCGCCAGGGTGCGCGCAATCGCCACCCGCTGCTGCATGCCGCCCGAAAGCGTCTCTGGATAGGCGTTCTCAAAACCGCTAAGTCCAATGTCCTGCACTAATTGCGCCACGGTCTCCTTACGCTGCTTTTCCGGGACGCCGTTGATTTTCAAACCATACGCTATGTTACCAGCGACGGTTAGCCATGGAAACGAAGTGTACTTCTGAAATACCATGCCGCGGTCCTTTCCGGGACCGTGCACCGGCTGTTCATTCACCAGGATCTCACCGCTATCGGCCTGATCCAGGCCAGCGATCAAACGCAGCAGAGTGGACTTGCCACATCCGGAAGGACCGAGCAAAACACGGAATTCGCCAATATCGCGCCCTTCACGGGAGTATGCATCCTCAATTTCGAAGTTGATGTTGTCGAGGGCGTCGACTTTCGAACCGTCCGCGCTGACAAACGACCGGCTGACCTTGCGGACGGTGATTTTCGATTTCTTAGACTCCATATTCTTATGCTCGGTGCTTGGCGGCCTTCAGGTGCGCGGTCGCGCTGGGGACGGCCGCCCCGCCTCCGGCCAGCGTGGAACTCGCGTTGCGCCAGGGAAACAGAAGGCCTTCCAAAGACGTCAGCAGAAACCGGAACAGAAACGCAGCGATGCCGATGGCGATGATTCCCGCATAGACGCGATCGAAATCGAGCACTTTGCGAGCCGCCTCCACCATGTAACCTACCCCCTTGCGGGCATTCAACATCTCTGCCAGTATCACGTAGGTCCAGCCGATGTCGTAGAGGATTCGGAAGGACGAGAAAATCGCGGGAAACGACGCGCGGAACACGAGCCACAACGCGTGCCGCTGTTTTGCTCCGAGCGTGTACGCCGTTTCCAGAAGAGCGTTGTCCACCCGATTGACCTCTTCGACTACCACTGCCAACAAATAAAAGAACATTCCGAACCAGAGGAATGCAATTTTCTCGGTTTCGTCGATGCCAAACAGGGCGATGAACGCGGGAAGAAACGCGGTCAGCGGCATGGCGCGCATGGGGGCGGCGACCGGATTGATGAGTTCGAACAGCCAGCGGTAGCTGGACATCAGAATGCCAAGCGGGATGGCGACAACCGCGCACCAGAAAAATGCTTGGGCGATGCGCCACCAGCTCATGAATACGTTTCCGAGCAGATCGTATTCCGTCCACAACAACTTAAAGGATCGGATGACTCCGAGGGGCGTTGGCAACAGCGAAAAGTGCGGCCCCTCCCAGTACGGCAATAAGATCCAGAGCAGCACGATGACGCCCCAGGTGATAAACGGTGCAGCCCATCGGAGCCAAGGCTGCACCTCTTTCCGAATGGTGAACCAATCGCTCATGTCTCCTGTCGTTCGTTCGAATGTCTAGTTCTAAGCGCTAGCTCGAAGGGTTGGCATAGACCTTGATGTCGGTGCGCCGATTCTTTTCGCGTCCTTCGGGAGTCGCATTGCTGTCGATTGGTTTGTCCGGACCATTGCCCGCCGTCCGCAGTCGCGCCGAAGGAAAGCCGTATTTTCGCATCAGATAGTTCTTGACTTCATCGGCGCGCGCGTGGGAGAGCTGAATGTTATAAGCGCGAGCGCCTGTCGAGTCGGTGTTGCCATCGATGTCAACAACCGTGTTCTCATAGGCACGCATGGTGCCGGCGAGTTCATCGACAATGGCTCGTGAATCGAGGCTCATGGCGGAAGAATTAGGATCGAAGTAGATGGACCGGTGTTGGGTCGCGATGGGAGTTGCCCCACTGGGTGGCTCCTTGTATTCGATCGGTGCTTCGCTCGACGCCATCGAGAAGCTGTCGGCCAGCTTTTCGACATAGCGACGGTCCAGGCTCTCTTCCGGATTGAAGGTGTGTTTAATGATCATCGACTCTCGATACATGTCCTGGGCCATGCCGAGAATGTTGGCGTAATCGGAATTTGATCCGGCGGTGCCCATGAACGAACGGTTGTCGGCGTAATCCGCAAGCTTCACGCCACCGAGCATGGTCTTAGCCAGGTCCGATGGGATATTGAAGTCCTTGACCGTGCCGATCAGATTGTAGGCACGCTCCGGTTGAGTCTTGATGAATTCAACGCCTTCCAGCCACCCCTGAGCAAATTTCAGCAAGGTTTGAGGATGCTTCGCGGAAAAGGTGTCACTCACCACCAGAATATCGGCGATCAGACGGTTCGCGATCTTGGTGTCGTAGATCTTCTTCGATCCCGGTCGTTTGGCGACTGCGTCGCTCATGTCTGGGTCCCAAGCCACGGCCGCGTCAACTTTTTCCTGGGCGAAAAGAGTCGCGGGCTCGATGCCATCCTTGGTGTGGATCGCCTGGTTGAAGATTTCATTGCGC
>Ga0302325_10002254_pt1 | contig 47026 bp, 54 predicted proteins | sample Palsa_T0_2_FD_201948 | JGI IMG/M metagenome (GOLD analysis project Ga0302325, IMG submission 201948) | Peat permafrost microbial communities from Stordalen Mire near Abisko, Sweden - Palsa_T0_2 | ecosystem: Environmental > Terrestrial > Soil > Palsa > Peat permafrost | place: Sweden: Abisko...
GGCTCCGTGGTGGCGGCGGGCTCCGTGGTGGCGGCGGGCTCCGTGGTGGCGGCGGGCTCCGTGGTGGCGGCGGGCTCCGTGGTGGCGGCGGGCTCTGTCGCGGGCGCGCGCTGCGTGGCGCCAGCTTGCTCAACGACCGGGATTGGCTCAGCTACCGTCTCGACTTGAGTCACTTTGCGCGGCGGCCAGTGGATCGCCCCGCTGCCTGGAGGCTCGGCAGCAGCCGGTTCGCGGGCTTCGATCGGCGCAGGCTCTGGTGCGGCCTCGGCCTCCGGTGGCGGCGGTGCCTCTGGTTCCGCGTCGTCGACCGCGGCCCCTTCGAAGGCCAGCGCTGCGAACTCCATGGTGGGGGGCTCGTCGTACGCCGTCTCGGTCGATGACTCGTGGCCCCCGGCCGCAGCCGAGGCGTCGTCTTCGGTCGGGGGCGCGGCCGCGCCTTCCGCCACCGTGGCGTCGCCTTCCGCCACCGCGGTGTCGCCTTCCGCCACCGCGACGTTACCTTGGGGCACGGTGGCGTCGCCTCCGGCCGGGGATCCCTCAGCGTCGGGGGACGCCTCAACGTCGGGGGTCGCCGCCGCGTCGGGCGTGCCTTCGTCCACCACCTGGTCAGGCGCCGGCGCATCCGCCTGCTCACGCGCCCGATCCGCCGCCTCTTCGCGCGCACGGTCCACCAGGTACTCGCGGCCGTCGAAAATCTCGCGTCTGACGGCCGCCTCGTCTCGAGCAGCGGGCACGTCCGAACCGCCATCCCGATGCCCGGGGTCGGCTCCGTTCTCGGATGCGGTATCCGTGACCAGATCCCCGCCGCCAACCCACCGCGTCGTGTCGTCGAGGTTCGGCGAGTCTGCCGTTCGGCCGTTTGCAGGCACAGGGGCAGCCCGATCTCTAGCGCGAGCGCGGCGCGCCGGCGTGACGTCGATGTCGGCGCGCGACGCCCAGCGGGGGTACTCCAGCGGCTCAGCTCGTTCTTCGGGCGGACGCGCCCGCTTGGCCCGCTTATCTGACTGGGCGCGACGGCGCCGAGAATAGTATTCGATCAGGCCGCTCATGATTCGTGGCGCTGCTTGGGCCGGAGGGCGCTCAGACGGCCGAGTATATGTGAACGTCCGTACGGCATGGCAGACCAGGCCGCGGCAACGCGCACGGCCATGCGGGCGGCCGAGAACAGGTCGGCTCTTTGGCGTCCGGCGACGCGCGGGTCCGGATCCGTGATGTGCGGCGCGCACGTTGCCCGCCAGGCGCCGGCGTCGAATGGCGCGCACAAGGTCCCCGCGATCCCGGTCAGGGCGACGGGGGCGATCCCCACCGGCGTCGCCAGGACCGGGACCTCGCACGCGAGCGCCTCGAGCACCGCCAGGCCGAACCCCTCCCGCTCCGAGGGCACCAGCACCGCGTTGGCGGCGTTCACCCAGAGTGGAACCTCTGACGGGTCGACGTCCCCGAGGGTGAGCAAGGGCACCTCGCCGGCGACCGCGAGCGCTCGGTCGTGACGTTTCTCGGCGCGCATCGGATCCGCCGGGAAAAGCAGGTAGCGGCTCTCGGGATCGAGACCGAGGGCGGCGCGCGCTTGGGCGCGCGGGATTGGCTTGAAGCGTCCGACATCAACTCCGCACGGCAGCACCACGGCGCGGCGCGACACTCCGCCGGGTGGCAGCTTCCCGGCAAGCGCGCTCGACACGGTCGCGACCAGGTCCATCAACGGCAGCGCCGCGCTCGTGATCATCCGGGACCTCGGATGAGATAGGTCGGTCCCGTGGAGCGTCACCGCGCGAAAGCGCGCCGGCGCTAGGAGTGCCGGCCAGGCGGTCAGGCCGAAGTGTGCGTGGACGACGTCGAACCGCTCGCCGCGGTAGCGGCGGCGGACCTCGCGGGCGGCGCCGGCGTACGCTGCCGCCCCTCCCGGCGAGAACGCCATCATCTCCACATCCAGGTCCGGCAGCGCCCGCAGCGCCTCGACCTGGTCGCGCACGAAGCTGCCGAGCGCCGGGTGCTCGGGGCTTGGATACATATTGGTGAGGACGAGCGCGCGCAAGGCTCGGGGCGAGACTAGATGATCGAACCGGCGTCGGAGGCCACTGGGACGCCGCGACGGTCTCCCGCGACCCCACCCAATGCCCGAGCGATCAGCCAATCGCGATCAATGACGAGCTCAACCCTCTGCCGTCGGTCGACCAGCGTCTGCGATCGCTCGCGGCGAAACCTTGGGCGGCGGGGCGGGATACGATGAGCGACGGTGAGAGCGACCGTGGGGCAGAATGCAGCTGAGCGAAGCGGGCGAGCCCGGAAGCGGAGGGTGGGCGGCGCGTTCACCTGGTGGCTCGCGCTTGCCGGTTTCAGCCTCGTGCTCGCCGCGTGCGGCGCAGATAAGAAGGCCGCCAACGCCGACGCCAAGGCCTCCTACCAGGTCCTCGTCGGGGCCGGGACCCACCTGCTCGGGCTGGGCAACTCCCACGCCGCCGAGCAGCTATTCGAGTCTGCGATCGCGAAGGACCCGCGCACCACGGCGGCCCAGTTCGACCTCGGCGTGGCCTACCAGCAGGACGGCGACACTCGAGACGCGCTGCGCCAGTACGTGATTGCGCTCAGGACCGACCCGGAGTACGTGCCCGCCCTGTACAACGAAGCGACGATCGTCGCGGCGCGTAACGCCCCGCTCGCAATCTTCTACTACCGGCAGGTGATCCGGATTCAGCCCGATTCGCCGACCGCGCTGCTCAACCTCGGCCTGCTCGAGAGCCGATCGAGGTCGCTGCGACCGCGGGCGCTGATGGACCTTCGCCGCGCGATCCGGCTCGACCCGAGCCTGCGCGCCCGGGTCACGACCAAGGTGATGCACGCCGACGTCCTCTCAGCCGCCCGCAACCCCATCCACCATCCGTCCCGCCGGCGGTCCACAGGCGCCGCGGGGCGGTAGGCGCGCGGTGCGGCGCGCCTACCTTCCGCTATCTATCTATTAGCTCGCAGGCTCGCCGTCGGCCTTGATCGCGCCGGTCTGGTGGAACTGATGCGTCGGGCGCCGCTTCACCGACGACTCCGCGGCTCTCGTGCTCAACCGCGTGGCAGTCAGCTCGACATCCTGGAAGTTGTCCGGGCTGCCGCTGCCGTGGGTCCCTTTACAGGCGACCTGGATCGTGCTGGACGCCAGCACATCGAAGTCCCCGGCCAGCGGCAGGGTCACGGTGCGACTCGCGGCCTCGCGAGTGGCCATCGGCGGTGCCAGGCTGTTCGCGCCGAACCCTGGCCCGGACAGCTGGAGATGGCAGGATGCCCAATGGCTGGTCGGCAGTCCGATCGTCACCGCGGCATCGACAGCGAATTCACCGCCGACCCCGGGCGTGAGGGTCGCGATAACCTTCGACCCGGAGATGGGGATCGAGCCGCCCGTCGAGTGGTAGCCGTAGAAGCCCGAAACGACTCCCGCGGGGCCCTGCGTGCCTTGCGCTCCGGCCGCGCCTTGCGCTCCGGCCGCGCCTTGCGCCCCGGCTGCGCCCTGCGCGCCGGCCTTGCCCTGCGCGCCCTGTGCCCCGGCGGCGCCCTGCGCGCCCTGCGCGCCGGCTTTGCCCTGCGCACCTTGCGCTCCGGGCGCGCCGACGGCGCCTCTGGCGGCAACGGTGAACCAGTTCGTGTTCGAGATCGCCGGCGTGCTGTTCGTGTTCGCGACCTTCGCGATCCAGCTCGCTCCGGAGTATCCGACGACGTCGCCGACCGCATACGCCGTGGTGGAGCTCCACGCTCCGCGCCAGTTGAATCCCTTCGCGCCCTGCGGGCCCTGCGGCCCGGTCTGGCTCCAGGACAGCAAGGTAGTGCCCGTCGGGCACGTCGTCGCGGGTGGCTTCAGATACTGCAGCGCGTCAGTCGTGTTCGAATAACACGCGAAGATCGTGGTTGACGCCTCAGCCGAAGTGGCGGCCAAGCCGCTCGCCGCGACAGTCGCCAACCCAGCCGCTAGCATCCGGCTCCGCGACGGCTTCCTAGCCCCACCCTGAGAACGCCCAGCGGCGCGCCGTTTCCCTCTATTCATTCTGAGCCCCTTCGGTCCCGAGTTCCTATGTCGGCGCATTAGTACACGCCTGACGTTCGTGTGTCAAGCACCGGAACTCGGTGGATCGACCCGTTCAGGCACGGCGGGCGGGCGCGCTCGCCCGCCGCGTGAGGGCCTATCGGTCCGGGCGGCCCGAAGCTCATCCCACAGCCTCATCTTCAGCGCGGCTGAGGCCGAGCGGAGCCTGCGGGCGCAACGAGCCCGTCGCCTCGTTGTAAGGGCGGGCACGTACTCGGGGTGGGTCCTGAGCGCCGTGAGCTACTGGCGGAGCGCGTCCCGAGGGTTGCTCGCCTACACGGCCGCGCCAACCCGGTCGAAGCCGCGCGTCAGCCTACTGCCGCGGTGCGCTTGAAATCGCGCGCGAGGGCCCCCCGTATCTCGCTCGGCCCCGATCGCCGCTCACGGAAATAGCTCGGCCACGACCAGGCGCCAGCCCGGAACCGCGTTGCCGAGGTCGATCTGATCGTGCTCGCGGTGCACGGTCACGGCGTCCCGGCCCCGGTAGACGGTCGCTGTGCGCTGCTGTGGATCGACGACGAGCACCGCCTTCGTGCCCGCATCGAGCCACGCGATCGCCTTCGTCTGCACCTCCGTGAAGCTGTCGCTCGGCGAGACAACCTCGGCGGCGAAGTCAGGCGCTTCGGGCCAGTAGTTCGGCGTCGACCCGATCGCGACGAATCGCTCCCGGGACACGAACGCCGCATCGGGCGCGCGGACCGTGTCGGGGTCACGGCTGAGGATGAAGCCGGTCTCGGCGGCGAGCGTCTCGCCCGAGCGAGTTTGAGCGACGTGGTTGGTGAGCAGCACACCGATCCGCATCGCCACGCGTCCGTGCTCCGAGCCTGGCGGCACCATCGTGATCAGCTCGCCATCCACGAGCTCATGGCGCATTCCGCCGTCGGGCAGCTCGAGCAGTTCATCGACGCTCATCGTGGCAGCCTCGATGGTCACGGCTTCAGGATACCGTCTGACCGGCACTGAACCGCTTGATCGCCGGTTCACGCGCGGCGCGGCGGCCCGGTGCGCCCGGCGACCCCGGGATGCTCATCGGCGCGGGCGGCCCGAAGCTCATCCCACAGATCCATCGTCAGTACCTGCTCCGGAGCGACCGCGTTCACACGACTGAGGATGTCCGGCGGAACCGGCTGCGGGTCGGGCACGACGTAGTCGCGGACGATGTCGTCGAGACGCTCGGCGAGCACCTCGCTCGATGGGTCAAGCCTCGCGACCAGCAGTGTGCCGGTCGGCACGGTGTTGACACAGATCCTCAGCAGGTCCGGGCGGTGCGCCGCGAGCGCGAACTGGACCCGGAACACGTCTCCGGTCCACGGAAGTGTCTCGCGGTCACGCGCCGCCTCATCCACGTCCCGCGGCAGCACATCGTCAAATGCGATCAGGCTCCCGCGCCCCGAATGCCGCTCCAGCTCGATGAAGTCGCGCAGCGCGAACTCGAAGTGGTGCATCCCGTCGATGTACGCGAAGTCGACGGGAAGCTCCCGAAACGGCGTTCGGCCGTTTTGCGCGAGCCCGCCGAAATACTCGTCGCTGGTGCGCCGGAGCAGCGAGACCGGCGCCAGCAGCTCCTGATCGACGCGGAACGCGGGGTCGATTCCGATGCTCCGGCAGCGGCTGAGTGCCATGCTGTGACCTTCCGCGACTCCGATCTCCAGATATGTCCGTGGAGCGAGACGCTCGTGCAGGGCGCGCAGAAATTCGAGGTAGTACATGCCGCGGACCGGGCCGGGCCGCGCTCAGGCGTCCGCTCGGATCAGAGCCGCCAGCGTCGCGAGCATCCGGTGCGGGCGGCGCGGTCGCTCCTCCGCGGGCGTGTCGCCTACCTCCACCCGGATCAAGCTTTCGTGAACAGCCCGGGCGAAGGTGATCTCGCCTTCGACGACGCGGAGCAGGACGTCACCGGTGCACCGCACGCGCGCGCCGCCGCCGGTCTGGCTCTCCGTCTCGTCGACGATCGCGGCTTTGCCGTCCTCGCCGACGATCACGACCGTCTGTTCGCCGTTGCCGTGGCGCATCACGAGCGTGATCGGCAACGTCTCCAGCAATGAGTCGTCGAGCGCGTCGCTACCCCGATCCTCGAGTCTGCGCACGAGCCAGTCGGCGGTTTCGCGGCCGGCGTCCCCGGCGCGAGCCGTTCGCTTCAGTCCGAGCAGCGCGCCGAGACTCCCACGCCTCCCCGCGTCGAGCGTCGGGTAGTCGAGCTCGGCCAGCAGCTCGTTGATGCGCTTGATCTGCGCCTCGCCCATATGCTCGGGCAGCGTCGCGCCGCGGCCGATCGAATCGACCGCGATCGACCCGCTGAAGTCGATCTTGTAATCCCCGGGACCTTGACCGTGCTCGCTCCGGAACACCCGCTCGATCACGTTGTCGTCAGCCGGCACGTCAAGGAACTCGAACAGCTGCTTGAGCGTCGTAGCCGGATCGTCGCACAGAAGCTCGTAGTAGATCCGCGCATGTCCCAGCTCGCACGTGCGCTCGAACTCCACCATCTTCGAGACCCTGTCGATCCAGTAATTAGCCAGCGCGGCCACGAAGTTGCCCGGGTTCGCGGCCACGAACGGCTGAAACCCGAACGCATTGAACCCCCATTTCGATGCCTCCAGGCCCGATGCGATCATGTCCAGCGGATAGCGGTACAGGAAGATCAACGACGCCTTCGGATAGCACCGAGTCACGGTCGCCAAGTGATCGATGGTGGTCAGCGACTTGTCGCAATAGACCGATGCGCCGGTCGCGTTGGCGGCGCTGACCATGATCTCGTCGACCGCTTTCTTGGCCCGCTTGTAGACCTCCGGCGCCGGCGGCGTGGCTGCCGGTCCGGCGCCATTGGCAGCGGTCACGCCGATCGCGATGTTCGTGTTGTTCCAGACCTCGACGAGGTGCTGTAACAGCGCCGAGAGATTCAGCTCTGGTGGGCTGACCAGGTCCGGATGGCTGTCGAGCAGGTAGCGCAGCAGCGTCGACCCGCAGCGAGCAGGCGTGACGACGAACACCGGTCGAACCGACCTTCGGCGTCTCGCGCTGCCAGCCCCCGTGTCCCCGTGCATTGCCGCGTGAAGAGTAGGCCACAGCCCGACTGCGACGCAAACAGTCGATCAATCGCCTGCACACGGCTATGATCCCCGGCCGGTGCGGGCGCCCACGGACGTGCTCGGTGCCTTAGCCGCCAAGCGGCGTCAGAACCAGCATGCGCGTTTCCGTCTTCACTCCGAGTCATGACACCCGCTACCTAAACGCGGCGTACGAGTCGCTGCGGGAACAGTCGTTCTCGGACTGGGAGTGGATCGTGCTGCTGAACCGCAAGGCGCCGATCTGGAAGCCACCCGAGCTCGACGAGCGCGTGCACGTGTCCCGCGCCGCGTCACGCTTGCGCGGCGTAGGCGCGATGAAGCGCGCCGCATGCGAGCTCGCATCCGGCGAGATCCTCGTCGAGCTGGACCACGATGACACGTTCAGCAGGGGCTGCCTCGCCCAGGTCGTGGACGCATTCGCCGACCCAAAGGCGGTCCTCGCGTACTCCGACTTTGCCCAGATCGACGACGACGGTGCGCCTAACCGAGAGCGCTTCGATCCCGGCCACGGCTGGGTGTACACCGCGGGAACGATCGACGGTCAGGAGTACGACCGCTGCCACGCGCTCGCGCCCACCCCTCACAACATCGCTTACATCTGGTACGCCCCGAACCACGTGCGTGCGTTTCGGCGGTCCACGTACGACGAGGTCGGCGGCTACAACGCGGAGCTCGAGTTTCTCGACGACCAGGAGCTGATGTCTCGCCTGTATCTCGCCGGCGAATTCGCGCAGATCAAGCGCTGCCTCTACTTCCAGCGGGTGCACGCCGCGAGCACGCAGCGCGAGGAACGGATCAACGCCGCGATCCAGGAGCAGACGCTTGTCTACTACCGCCAGTTCATCGAGGATCTGACGCTCACCTGGGCGAAGCGCAACGGGTTGCGCTGCCTGCGTCTACGCACGCCGATCTGGATCGGTGATGAGCTCGACGAGCGCTATGAGGACGTGACGCTCGATCCCGAGAACCCGCGGATCGATGCCGACGCCGACAGCGTTGGCGTCCTCAAGGCCTGGGATGTGCTGCAGCGGATGCCGAAGCGCGCAGAGTTCTTCAACGAGACCTACCGGGTGCTCAAGCACGCGGGTCTGATGCTGACGCAGACTCCGAGCACAGACGGCCGCGGCGCGTTCCAGGATCCGAGCCACACGGCGTTCTACAACGAGAACAGCTTCATGTACGTCACTCAGAGCGCTCTTCACGATCTGATCCCGGACCTCTCCGCCCGCTGGCAGGTCAGCCACCTGCGGACGTTCTTTCCGACGCCGGCGCACGTCGACATGCAGATCTCCTACGTCCAGGCGAACCTGCTGGCGATCAAGGACGGGCCGCGCCAGGGCGGCCCGCTGCTCTGCTGAGCGCGACGGCAGTTCCCCGTCCGCCACCCGCTCTGACACCATGGTCCCCGTGTCCCCGCTGCCGCAGCAACCCGTCGCCGTGTTCGATTCCGGCGTCGGCGGCCTTACCGTCCTGCATGAGCTGCTCGTCTCGCTGCCGACCGAGGACTATCTCTATCTTGGCGACACCGCGCGCCTCCCTTACGGCGATCGCACGCAACAAGAGCTCCGCGACTTCTCGGTCGAGATCGCCGACCACCTCCTCGAAGCCGGAGCGAAGCTACTCGTGGTCGCATGCAATTCAGCCAGTGCCGCCGCCCTCGACACGATCGAGGCTCACCTCGAGGCGAGGCGCGTTCAGGTCGACGTGATCGGCGTGATCAGCCCCGCGACTCAGCTCGCCGTCGCCGGCAGCCGGAGCGGCCGCATCGGCCTGCTCGCGACCCCAGCAACGATCGCCAGCGGCGCTTACGCGCGCGCGGTCCGGGCGGCCGATCGCCACGTACAGCTCGAGAGCGTGGCCTGTCCCGGTCTGGCCTCGATCATCGAGGCGGGCTCGTCATTCGACGAGCTCGGGCTCGTGCGCGGCTACTGCGCCCCGCTCAGGGCCGCGCAGGTCGATCAGGTCATCCTCGGCTGCACCCACTACCCGCTGATCGCGCCGATGCTCCAGCGGATCGTTGGACGGGGGGTCACGCTGGTCACCTCGGGCGCCGGCGTAGCCCGCAGCGTCGAGCGCGCGCTCGCCGCGCGTGAGCTCCTGAATCCGCGATCCCAAGAGGGCGAGTACCGCTTCCAGTGCACCGGTGACGTCGAGCTGTTCCAAGCGCTCGGGACCCGGTTTCTGCAGATGCCTCTGGGCGAGGTCGCCCACGTCGAGCTCGCGGCCGCGGTGACGGCATGAGCCCGCGCGAGCGAAGCTACGGGCGCGGCCCCGACGAGCTGCGGCCGGTCACGATCGAGCCCGGCTTCGTCCGCACTGCCACCGGCTCGGCGCTGATCTCGATCGGGGAGACCCGGGTGATCTGCACGGCGTCGGTCCAGAACAGCGTGCCGCGCTGGATGGCGGGGTCGGGCCGCGGGTGGGTCACGGCGGAGTACGGGATGCTGCCGGCGTCGACCGGGGACCGCAAACAGCGCGACATCAGCAAGGGAAGACTCGATGGCCGCTCGGTGGAGATCCAGAGGCTGATCGGACGCTCGCTGCGAGGGATCGTCGACTTCACCGCGCTCGGCGAACGCTCGGTCTATGTCGACTGCGACGTGCTCCAAGCCGATGGGGGCACTCGTTGTGCGTCGATCACCGGCGGCATGGTCGCGCTCCGGCTGGCGTGCGAGCGACTCCTCGCCGAGGGCACGCTCGAGCGCTCGCCGCTGACGGGAACGGTCTCGGCCGTCTCCTGCGGGATGGTCGACGGGGTCCCCCTGCTCGACCTCGACTACTCCGAGGATTCCGCCGCCGAGGTCGACGCGAACGTCGTGATGACGGGGGACGGCGGACTCGTCGAGGTGCAGGCCACCGCCGAGCGCACGCCGCTCTCGCGCGCCCATCTGGACGACCTGCTCGCGCTCGCGGCGCGCGCCATCGAGCAATTGCGCACGGCTCAGGATGAGGCGGTCGCGGCTTCGGTCTCGTAGCTCGGGCGGCACCGAAACGCCATGACCGCCCTCGTACTCGCGACCCGCAATCCCCACAAGGTGCGGGAGTTCGAGCGTCTACTCGCGCCGCGCCGGGTGCTGGCGCTGCCGGACAGCGTCGTGCTACCGCCGGAAGACGGGCGGACCTTCGAGGCGAATGCGCTCCCGAAGGCGCGCGCCGCGGCGGCGGGGACCGGGAGGGTCGCGATCGCCGATGACTCGGGGATCGAAGCGGCGGCGCTCGGCGGCGCGCCGGGCGTATTCTCGGCACGTTACGCCGGGCAAGGCGCGAGCGACGAGGACAACTTGCGAAAGCTGTTGAGCGAGGCGCCCGAAGGAAGTCCGCTGGCATACGTTTGCGTGATCGCCTACGTCGACCCGGAGACCGGAGAGGAGCGGTGCTTCGAAGCTCGCTGCACGGGACGGCTCGCCGGGAAGCCGCGGGGAGCCGGCGGCTTCGGCTACGACCCTGCGTTCATTCCCGATGACGGGGAAGACTCTCGTACGATGGCCGAGCTCAGCGACGCCGAGAAGGACGCGATCAGTCACCGGGGCCGGGCTGCGCGAGAGCTGCTGGCATGGCTGACGGACTGAGCCCGCCTCCGCCGGTGGTCAAGCAGCGTGCCGCGGCGCTGTCGGTTGTCTCCAACTCGACCCTGATCCTGCTGAAGGTCGTCGCCGGGACGATCACCGGCTCGGTGGCGATCCTGACCGAGGCCGTTCATTCGAGCATCGACCTGATCGCGTCGATCGTTGCGTTCTTCTCCGTCCGCAAGGCCGACGTGCCGGCGGACGAGGACCATCGCTACGGACACGAGAAGATCGAGAACGTCGCCGCCGCGATCGAGGGGATCCTGATTCTGGTCGGGTCGGCTGCGATCACCTTCGAGGCGATCCGCCGCCTTCTCAACCCCGGTCACCTGCAGACGCTGGGCTTCGGGATCGCCGTCGTGGCGGTGTCGATCGTGGTCAACCTGGTCGTGTCGGGGATCATCGGCCGAAAGGCCCGTGCCACCGAGTCGCCGGCGCTGGAGGGCGACGCGGCCCACCTGCGAACGGACGCGCTCAGCTCCGCGGCGGTGATGGTCGGCCTCGTGCTCGTCAAGGTGACGGGGGAGACCTGGATCGACTCGGTGGTGGCGCTGGGCGTCGCGGCCGTGATTCTCTCCGCCGGGGTCCGGATCCTTCGCGGCTCCTCGCGGGTGCTTGTCGATCATGCGCTTCCGCCCGAGGAGGTGGACGAGATTCGCCGTGCGATCGAGGCTGTCGGTCCGGAGGGCGTCGTCGGCTATCACGAGCTCCGCACCAGGCGCGCGGGCTCTCGCCGGTACGTCGACCTGCATGTCCAGTTCCGGGCGGGAACCACGCTCGAAGCCGCCCATCGCACGGCGCACGAGCTTCAGGACCTGATCGGCGAACGCTTGCGCGGCGCCGACGTGCTGATCCACCTGGAGCCCGAGGACCGAGTGCGGCCGGGCGACGAGCTGGCGAGGAGCGCGGCCCGGCTCAACGGAGATTGATCGCGGCGGAGACCGCCACAGCGAGCGTCACCCCCGCATAGCCGTAGTAGTTGTTGAGCGCGAGGATCGCGACCGCGATCAGGAGCGCGACCACGGTGAGTAGCCACGCGGTCCGCGCCAGGTCCATGTCGCCTATTCTCGCCGTCCGCGATGACGTCTGCGCTCACCCCCGAACTGACGTCGCGCTACCTAGCCGAGCTCGAGCCTGCGATCGACGCCGTCGCGGTGACGGCGTCCGACGGCACGCACCTCGCCGGCGACCCCTCGCTCGGAGCGCGTCTGGACGACGCCGGCTCGGGCGCTGAGCGGCCGGGAACTCTGCTCGCGGCGCGCTCGGAGCACCACGTCGTGATCGTGCTGGTTCGCCCTGGCGCGCTCCAGGAGCTGGTCCAGCACGATCTCGAAGCGGTCGCGCGCGAGCTGGGATAGAAACCTTGCCAGGTCACGCTTTCGCGACCTGAGCGAACTTCGGGTAGATGAGCGATCGCGATCCCCGCACCGACGTCGAACTGCTCGGCGCAACGCCCGCGGAGATCGCGGCGTTCGGAGTCTTCTATCGCCGCCACGTCGAATGGGTGCTCGGGTTCCTGGCCCGTCAGCTCGGCGACTCCGAGCGCGCCGCCGACCTGACGGCGGAGGTGTTCGCTGCCGCCCTACTGTCGGCGGGTCGCTATCAGCCTGCTCGCGGGGAACCACAAAGCTGGCTGTACGGGATCCTCCAGAACAAGCTCGCCTCGGCCAGGCGACGCGGGGCCGTCGATCGGCGCGCCCGCCGCCGCCTCGGGATCGGAGCCGTCGAAGTCACTGCGGAGGATGCGCAGCTGATCGAAGCGCTCGCGGAGCGGGTCGACGGTCGCGCGGCCATGGAACTGCTCGGGGAGCTGCCCGACGACCAGCGCGCGGCAGTGAAGGCGCGCGTGCTCGAGGACCGCGACTACCCCGAGATCGCCACCGCTCTCTCGATCAGCACCGTCACCGCCCGTAAGCGCGTCAGTCGAGGTCTCGCGACGCTCCGCGCCCGAATGCAGGAAGCCGAGGACGACAGCCCATGACCGATTTCATCGATCGCCTGGAGACCGAGCTACTGGCGGCTGGTGCTCGCTCGCGTGGAGCTCGACTGACGCGGAAGGCGGGACGTGGCGCCGGCGCGGGCGCTGCCGCGGTGCTGTCGCTCGCGGTTGTGGTAGGGGTCGTGGTCGTGCTGCTGGCGACCGGGCACGGGCGGCGACCGGCGGCCACGGCGGCTCGACAAGGGAGCTTTACCGGTGTGCCCGTTCACTTCGGCTGCGGGAACTCGCAGCGCGCCCCGGGTCGGACCAGGGCTCGGGCGGCGCGTGCGGGGACCCAGCCTCGCACGCTGGCGGAGGCTGCCATGGAGCAGGCGGCGCTCGCCCGAGCGATCCTGCGGCACGCCTGCACCACGCCGCTGACGGGACTGCCAATCTGTGCCGGGCCGAAGCCGTCGCCGTCGCTGTGCCGGGTGATCGCTCCGATCAGGCTGGCCGCCCCAAGTCCGTCACGAAGCAGGGCGAGGGGTACCGTCATGATCTTCAAGACAGATGGCCGGCTCGCGATCGTGATCGCCGCGAGCGGAATGAAGGCCGACACGGCACACCGGTCCGACGCGGTCTGGCTCTACGACACGCCCACCGACGCGCGCTTACTCGGCTTCGTGAACCCCGGCGTCGGCCGCCGCGGGCGACTCTCGACCAGCGGCACGCTGCCGGGCGACGCAGCCCGCTACCGGAAGATCGTGATCACGGTCGAGACGCACGCGAACCCGAGGCGACCGGGCACGATCGTCTTACAAGGACCCCTGACGCCGGCGCTCAGTGCGGCGCGGAACGGGGCGCGAACGCCATGACCTCGACGAGGTGCCCGGCGGGGTCGTGTACGTACGCCCGTGGTGAGCCCCAGTGCTGGCGGCGGGGCTCGACGTCGTGGCCGGCTTCGGTGAGTGCTCGGAGCGTCGCCTCGTAGTCGTCGAGGACCACTGCGATGTGCCCGCGCTCGGGCTGCGCCTCGTCGTCGAGTAGGAGATGGACCTGCGTTCCCGCCAGCTCGAGCCACAGCGCACGGCCCGCGATTCCGTCCGGGACAGGGACTTGCGTGAATCCAAGGATGGCGTAGAAGCGCAGGCACGATTCGACCTCGGCGGCGGTTATCGGGCGCGCAACGTGCTGGATCATGGGCTTCGAGTGCCGGAAATTGCGGTAATTTGGTGAACAGTTGCCAGCAGGGGGCTAGCGCATCTGGCAACAATGGCCGTGGGCTGCGGGCGCCGTGTCATCGACACGTCCGTCAGTCTTGTTAGCGTCGAAGATATATATGACCTCGAAAAGGAGGGGCCAAAGTGACGAAATCCGAGTTTGTTGATCAGGTTGCCGCCCGGGCTGGCCTGAGTAAGAAGGATGCCGCAGACGCCGTCGACGCGGTGCTCGAAACCGTCGAGGACGCGCTCAAGCGCGGCAGCGAGGTCGTCTTCTCCGGCTTCGGCAAGTTCAGCGTCGCCAGTCGTACCGCGCGGGAGGGGCGCAATCCTGCGACTGGAGAGAAGATTCAGATCGCCGCGTCGAAGGTCCCGAAGTTCACGGCCGGCGCGGCGCTCAAGAAGGCAGTCAAGTAGACGCGCGGACAGACATCTCCGTCGCGCGCGCGGCTTCATCGACCGCGGGCTCACCGCGTTTGCCACCGTCAGAAGCCGAGGGCTTCGGCGACCGACTTGCCGGCCTCGTCGCCGCGCGCGCCTCGCAGATCGTCCTCGGGCTCGATCCCGATCCGGCCCAGCTATGGCCGGCAGCCCTCGCCTCGGCAGGGCCGCCGGGCCCCCCGCCGGCGGAACGTGCGGCTCGGGCGGTCGCCGTTCACTGCCGGCTCGCGATCGAGGCGGCCGGCGAGCAGTGCGTGGCAGTCAAGCTCCAGGTTGCCTGCTTCGAGCGCCTCGGCGCCCCCGGCTGGGCGGCGCTCGCTGCGGTCGTCCAGAGCGCACGGGCGGCTGGGCTGCTCGTCATAGCCGACGCCAAGCGGGGTGATATCGGTGTCACTGCCGCTGCCTACGCCCAGGCATTCCTCGGCGAGACGCCGACGCCGTTCGGGACCGTGACTGGCCTCGGCGTCGATGCCCTCACGGTCAACCCGTTGCTCGGCATCGACTCGATCGAGCCGTTCGTGGTTGCGGCGAGAGCGGGCGGAGCCGGGCTGCTGATCCTCGTTCGGACCTCGAACCCGGGCGCCGCCGACATCCAGGAGCTTGCGCTCGCGAGCTCGTGCGCCGTCAGCGACGTCCTCGCCGACATCGTCTCAGAGCTCGGCGCACCGGGGATCGGTGCCGCCGGCCTCTCGGACATCGGCGCTGTGGTCGGCGCGACCGCTCCGGGACGGCTCGCCGCGCTCCGCGCACGCATGCCCCAGACGGTCTTCCTGCTGCCGGGCGTGGGCGCCCAGGGCGCGCGTGTCGAGGATCTCGTACCGGCATTCGAACCGGGTCCGGCGGGAGGGCTGATCGCTGCCTCGCGGGGGATCGTGAATGCCTACCGGCAGGCGGGCGGCGAACCGGCAGCGGCGGCGCGAGCCGAGGCAGCACGCCTCCGAGAGCTGGCCTGGTCGCTGGCAACGTGATCGCGTGGAATCGGCGTCCGTGCCGATTCGATTGGGAGTTCTCCTGGCGCCGCACTCCCGGAGTCAGGGGACGGCGTGGGTATGATCGCCGGCGATGGTGGGTTGCGCAGCGGCGGCGGATCCGGCAGTGAGGCGCTCCGAGCGGCTGACGGGAGCGGACCGGCTCGCTCGCCGAGCGGCCCGCCATCGACCTCGCTGCATCTGTCTCGCGCTGCTGGGCCTTGCGCTGCTCATCGTCACGCCCGCGCTCGCCGCGCGGCCGGTGAGGAGAGCCGCCGCCCATGTGCCAGTCACGGCGACCCCGGGCAGCGCCGATCAGAGCGCGATTGGCTCGCCCGCGACCCGGCTGCGGCTGAGTGCCCGGGCCGCGATCCTGGTCGATGAGTCGACCGGGCAGGTGCTCTACGCGTCGAACGCCCACGCCGAGGTTCCGATCGCGAGCACGACGAAGCTGATGACCGCGCTCCTGACGCTTGAGCACGTCCACCGTCTGAGCACGAAGTTCGCCGCTCCTGACTACCACGCCGCGGCGTCCGATTCGCAGATCGGACTTGCGCCGGGAGAGCGAATGAGCGTTCGCGACCTGCTGCTCGCGCTGCTGATCCCGAGCGCCGACGACGCGGCTGAGGATCTCGCATACAACGTCGGTGGCCAGTCGGTTGCCCACTTCATCGCGATGATGAACGCGACAGCACGCAAGCTGGGGCTGACGGAGACGCACTACTCGACCCCGAGCGGGCTCGACACGCCTGGGAACTACTCGAGCGCCACCGATCTCGTCAAGCTTTCGATCTACCTGCTCGAGCACTATCGATGGTTCGCCCACGCGGTCAAGCTCTCGCACGCGGAACTCCGCACCGGGAGCCATCCCCGTTACGTCGTCAGCACCAACACGCTGCTATCCGAGGTCCCGTGGTTCACAGGCGTGAAGACGGGCCACACGGCCGACGCCGGTTACGTGCTCGTCGGCTCCGGCACCCGCGACGGGATGTCGCTGGTGAGCGCGGTCCTGGGCACCGACAGCGAAGCGTCGCGTGACTCGAACACGCTCGCGCTGCTCGACTACGGGTTCTCCGGCTTCCGGCTCGAGCACCCCGTCGTGGCGGGCCGTGTTGTCGCCCGCCCCACCGTGAACGAAAGTCCGGGCGTGCGGGTGGATGTCGATGCGGTCGGCGATGTCTCCGAGATCGTCGCGCGGAGCACCCGGCTGAAGACGCGGGTCGACGTCCCACGACAGCTCGCGGGGCCGCTCCGCGATCACGCGGTGGTCGGCTCGGTGGTTGTGTCGAGCGGGCGCCGCGTGCTCGCGCGCGTGCCCGCCGAGCTCACTCGGGCGCTGCCGGCGATCTCCGCGCTGACGCTTGTCGGACGCTTCCTCACCAGACCGTCTACGCTTATCCTGCTTGTGTTGCTGATTGGGGGAGCCAGCGCGCTCCTACGCCGCCGTTGGGGAACTCGGCGTAGCGTCGGAGCCGCGCACGGATCGGGCGCGGCCGCGTGGAACGCGGCCGCTGTGGAACCGGCTGCCGTAGCGCAACCCGCCGAGGCCGTGCGGAACGCGCCCACCGCCGAGCGCGCGGCCGCCGCCGACCGGGATCGGCGCCGGGCCGAGCGGGCGGCGCGGCGCATCGCAGGCAACGGAGATCCGGGTTCACCCCCGGCTCTGCTCCCGGACCGAGATCGCGCATGATCATCACCGTCACCCTCAACGCCGCCCTCGACAAGACGCTCGAGGTGCCGAGCTTTACGCTCGGTCGCCGCCACCGGACGGTCGACCAGACGACGATGCCCGGCGGCAAGGGAGTGAACATCGCGCGCGCGATCAAGCGCCTTGGCCAGCCGGTGATCGCGACCGGGCTCGCCGGTGGCGCGACCGGCACACGCGTCGTCGAGGCCCTCACCGAGGAGTCGATTCTCAACGACTTCGTCCGAATCCGCGAGGAATCGCGCACCAACACCGCGGTCCTCGACCCGACGACGGGGCTGCACACCGAGATCAACGAGCGCGGCCCGGCGGTTTCCGCGCACGAGCTCGAGCAGTTCCGGGACAAGCTCCTCTATCTGGCCAAGGGCGCGACGATCTGCGTGTTTGCTGGCAGCCTCCCACGTGGAATCGAAACCGACATCTATGCGCGCCTGATCCGCGAGGTACACAAACTCGGGGTGGTCACGATGCTCGACACCGACGGTGAGCCGCTGCGGCTCGCGATGAAGGCCGAGCCGACGGTGGTGACGCCCAATGAGCTCGAGTCCGAGGAGCTTGCGGGCCACGAGTTCAACGGCGACGAGGATCGGCTGCATGCGGTCGTCGAGATGACCCGGCTCGGCGCTCGGGAGGCGATCATGACGGTCGCCGACGGATGCTTTGGGCGAGTCATCGAGGACGGCGCATATGCGGTCTATCGGGCCCGCGTGGACGAGCAGGAGGCGCGGTCGACGATCGGCTCCGGGGACGCCTTCCTGGCGGGCTACGTTGCCGCGCGCTATAGCGGCAAGCCGGCATCTGAATGCTTGCGATTCGCGGTCGCCTGCGGCGCGGAGTCGACCCAGCATTTCGGCGCGGGAGTCGTCGATCCGGGCAAGGTCGAGCGGCTCCTCCCCGAGGTCGAGGTGGAGCGCCTCGAGATCCCCGCCGAGATCTCGTAGCGGCCAGGATCCGGCCGGCCGGCTCGCTAGGTCCGGTACGTGGCGCTGCTAGGATCGACGGTTCGATGGTTGCCGCCCCGTCGCCCACCACCAGCCCGCTGACGTCCGGGCCGCGTCCTACGCTTCCGTAATGGAAATCGAGATCGGACGCGGGAAGAAGGCACGTCGCGCCTATGGGTTCGACGACATTGCGATTGTTCCTTCCCGGCGCACGCGAGACCCCGACGACGTCGACATCTCTTGGACGCTCGGTCCCTACAGGTTTGATCTGCCGCTGCTCGCGGCCGCGCTCGACGGCGTCGTCTCGCCTGAGACGGCCGGCCTGATCGGGAAGCTCGGCGGGCTCGCGGTGCTCAACCTCGAAGGCATCTTCACTCGCTACGAGGACACCGATGAGCAGTTCGCGCGGATCGCGTCGTTCTCACGCGATATCGCCACCCGCGAAATGCAGGACATCTACCGTGAGCCGGTCAAGCCCGAGCTGATCGCCCAGCGGATCCAGGAGATCAAGGCGCAAGGGGTAGTCGCGGCAGCCTCGCTGACGCCGCAGAAGGTCAGTCGCTACTACGAGGTGGCGCTCGAGGCGGGGCTCGACATCCTCGTGATCCAGGGCACCGTCGTGTCCGCCGAGCACGTGTCGCTCGACGAGAGCCGGCCGCCGCTCAACCTCAAGGAGTTCATCCGCGAGCTTGTGGGCACGCCCGTGATCGTCGGTGGGTGCGCGTCCTACCACACCGGGCTGCACCTGATGCGTACCGGCGCCGCCGGGGTGCTGGTGGGCGTCGGGCCCGGCGCGATCTGCACCACTCGCGGTGTGCTCGGCATCGGCGTTCCCCAGGCGACGGCGATCGCCGACGTGGCTGCGGCCCGTTCGCAGCACATGCTCGAGACCGGCGACTACGTGAAGGTGATCGCCGACGGCGGGATGCGTAACGGCGGCGATATCGCGAAAGCGATCGCCTGTGGTGCCGACGCGGTGATGCTCGGCTCCGCGCTTGCTCGCGCCTACGAGGCGCCCGGGCGCGGCTACAACTGGGGGATGGCGACGTTCCACCCCACCCTCCCGCGCGGCACCCGCGTCGCCACGACCCAGAACGGCTCGCTGCGCGACATCATCAGAGGCCCGGCGAGGGAGAACGACGGCACGTTCAACCTGATGGGCGGCTTGCGCACCTCGATGGCCACCACCGGTTACCGAGACATCGCCGAGTTCAACCGAGCCGAGCTGATGGTCGCTCCGTCGCTGCAGACCGAAGGCAAGTACCTCCAGCGCGAGCAGGGCGTCGGCATGGGTGCGAGCGGCAAGGCCGCGACGGTCGGTGTCGCCGACTAGTGCCACGCCGGCCGGCGAGCTCGAACGCCCCCTGGTACCTCGGGCGGCGACCGACCAGGTTGTCGTCCTCGACTTCGGCGGCCAGTACTCCCAGCTGATCGCGCGCCGCGTGCGCGAATGCGGGGTGTTCTCGGAGCTCCTGCCTTACCACGTCGGCGCGGATGAGGTGAAGGCACGTGACCCGAAGGGGGTGATCCTCTCTGGGGGTCCTGCCTCGGTCTACGCGCCAGGGGCCCCCGCGCTCGAGCGCGCGCTGCTCGATCTGGGCGTCCCGGTGCTCGGGATCTGTTACGGCATGCAGCTCATCGCACGCGAGCTCGGGGGCCGGGTGGAGGGGGCTGAGATTGGCGAGTTCGGACGCTCGCAGCTCACTGTCGAGGAGCCGGGACGGCTGCTCGCCGGGACGCCTCGGGAGCAATCCTGCTGGATGTCCCATCGCGACACGGTGTTCGCTCCGCCGCCCGGATTCGCGGCTCTGGCGTCCTCGACCGCGTCTCCAGTGGCCGCGTTCGAGTCGGTCGAGCGTGGCATCTACGGGATCCAGTTCCACCCCGAGGTCGTCCATACCCCGTATGGGCAGCAGGTGCTGACGACGTTCCTCGAGAACATCTGCGGGTGTGAGCGCACCTGGAGCCCGCGATCGGTGATCGAGGAGCAGATCGAGCGGATTCGTGCCCAGGTCGGCGACGGCCGGGTGATCTGCGGGCTGTCCGGCGGCGTCGATTCGAGCGTCGCCGCGCTGCTTGTGTACCGCGCGATCGGCGACCGGCTCACCTGCGTGTTCGTCGATCACGGCTTGATGCGCAAGAACGAGGGCGAGCAGGTGATCTCGGCGTTCCGTGACTACTTCCGCGTGCCGCTAGTGGCGGTCGATGCAGCCGACCGTTTCCTGGCCCGCTTGAAGGGCGTCTCAGATCCTGAGGAGAAGCGTAAGCGAATCGGCGCCGAGTTCATCCGCGTGTTCGAGGAGGAGGCGCTCCTGCTTCCCGACGTGCGTTTCCTCGTGCAGGGGACGCTCTACTCCGATGTGATTGAGTCCGGAGGCGGCACCGGCGCCGCGACGATCAAGTCCCACCACAACGTGGGCGGGCTGCCCGACGACCTTGAGTTCGAGCTCGTCGAGCCGCTGCGAGCTCTGTTCAAGGACGAGGTCAGGGCGGTCGGCGCCGAGCTCGGGCTCCCCGAGCGCCTGGTGTGGCGCCAGCCGTTCCCCGGACCCGGCCTGGCGATCCGGATCGTCGGCGGCGAGGCGACGGCGGAGCGCTTACTGACGCTGCGCGAGGCCGACGCGATCCTCCAGGACGAGATCCGCAAGGCCGGGCTCTACCGCGAGCTGTGGCAGTCGTTCTGCGTCCTGCCCGACATCCGTACTGTCGGCGTGCAGGGGGACGAGCGCACGTACGGGAACGTGGTGGTGATTCGAGCGGTTACCAGCGACGACGCGATGACCGCCGACTGGGCGCGGTTGCCCTACGACCTGCTCGAACAGATCGCCTCGCGCATGATCAACGAGATCCGCGAGGTCAACCGGGTTGTGCTCGACATCACGAGCAAGCCACCAGGGACGATTGAGTGGGAGTGAGTGGAATCGGCTGGCGGGTGGTAGGCGGGTGGAATCGGTTTCTGCGCCGATTCCATTGGGAGTTCGGGCGAGGTGTGGGGCGTGAGGGTGATTCTGGCGCCGAACTCCCGGGTGGTGGCGTGGAATCGGCTGGCGGGTGGTAGGCGGGTGGAATCGGTTTCTGCGCCGATTCCATTGGGAGTGGTGGCGTGGAATCGGCTGGCGGCGGTTGCGCGGGGGGCGTGCTGGGTTTTCCCCAACTATTGTGGCTTTACCAGCACGACCCGCGCGGGGGTCGGGTGGGCTGACCCGTTGCCGCCTGCGTGGCGCGCCGGCCTGAGTGATACCGCTACTTCAGCGTGAGCCGGCGAGCGCCGCGGCGAACAACTCGCCGGTGGGTAGGACGCCGAACTCGATCGATCGCGCCTCGACCGGCTCGCCGGACGGGATGCTGACGACGCTCTCGTACCCATTCGCGCCTGGGTCGCGGTGCACGACGACGCGACGCTGCTCGAGGTCGATCACCCAGTACTCATCGACGGCCGGGGCGTAGATCCCCGGCTTGGTCACCAGGTCGCGCTCCTGGGAGCTAAGCGCCACCTCGATCACGAGGTGCGCGTGCGTCGGGTGCTCGCCGGTAGGGGCTGGGCGATTGATGATGCTGATGTCCGGCTCCGGCTCGGAGGTCCCGATCGTCAGCGGCGCGGTTATTCTGAACTGGTACTCGGAGAGGTCGAGATTGCCGATCAGCCAGTCCATCAGCCGGCTGATCGCGTTTTCGTGCCCGGGAGTCCTCGGACTCATGTCAACGAGCAGCCCATCGATCAGCTCGACCCGAGAGTCTTCGTCGAAGCCGCCGCTCTCGACGAGTTGGTGGTACTCGTCGATCGACAGTCGGTGAAGCTCGGCGGGGGGGACGGCGATCGCCACAGGAGGCAAGTTTAGCCCGGGGCGGCCCGCGAATTCCGGATTCCCTATCATTGGCGTCCGAGCCGCGCGACGGTCGCGCGGCTTGTCTGTGCCATGAAGACTTACGTTGCCAAACCCACCGACCGAGACCGCAACTGGCTGGTCGTCGATGCATCCGGGCAGACGCTCGGACGGCTCGCGACGCAGATCGCGGACACCCTCCGCGGCAAGCGCAAGCCGACCTATACACCGCATATCGACACTGGCGACTTCGTAGTCGTGGTCAACGCCGAAAAGATCCACGTGACGGGCAATAAGCTGGCGGACAAGCGCTACTACCGCCACTCTGGCTACCCCGGTGGGTTGAAGTCCCGCTCGCTGCAGGAGATGCTCGACCGCCGCCCGGAAGAGGTCATCCGGCTCGCGGTCAAGGGCATGCTCCCGCGCAACCGCATCGCGCGCAAGCAGCTGACAAAGCTCAAGGTCTATGCCGGGCCGGACCATCCGCACGCCGCCCAGCAGCCGCAACCGATGGAGATTAAGAAGTGATCGACGCAGAGCATCCGGAAGATCAGGAGCCGCGGGACCAGGACGGTCCCGGGCCGGCGGACGAAGCAGCGGAGCCGGCGACGACCGAGCCCGTTCCCGAGGCGACGCCCGAGCCGGCGGCGCCCGAGCCGGCGGCGCCCGAGCCCGTAGCGGAGGCGACGCCCGAGCCGGCGGCGCCTGAGCCCGTAGCTGAGGTGACGCCCGAGCCGGCGGCGCCTGAGCCCGCTGTGGCGGAGCCCGCTGTGGCGGAGCCGGCGGCGGCGGAGCCCGAAGCGGCGCCCGTGGCCGAGGAGGAGCTCGAGGAGGTTGAGATCGAGCTGCAGCCGCGCGTCAAGCCCGAGATTCCCGGTGCTGACCTGATTCCGGACATCGTTCCCGAAGGCGGTGAGGCGCTCCATCTCGACGCCGAGGCTCAGGCCGCTGCAGAGGCCGAGGCAGAGGAGGCCAGGGGGGAGGATTCCGATCGCGACCTCGACGCGCAACCGATCGCCGACGCGGCGATCGATCTCGCTGCCGGCGCGCGGTACCGCGCGACCGGCAAGCGCAAGACCGCCGTCGCTCGGGTGATCCTCAAGCCGGGAAGCGGCGTCTATGCGGTCAACGGAAAGACGCTCGAGCAGTTCTTCCCGCGCCCCACGCTCCAGCGCGTGATCCGGCAGCCGCTGGAGACGGTCGGCTACGAGGCGCGCATGGACGTGGTTGTGAAACTCCATGGTGGCGGCGTCTCGGCGCAGGCAGGAGCTCTCCGGCACGGCATCTCGCGCGCCCTGATCGAGGCCGATCCGAACCTCCGCGGCGAGCTCAAGCGGCGTGGCTTCCTGACGCGCGACCCGCGCGTCAAGGAGCGCAAGAAGGCCGGGCTCAAGAAGGCCCGTAAGCGGCCGCAGTTCTCGAAGCGCTAGACGTGCACCGCACGGCGAACTAGCGCCCACTCCGCCGGCACCGGCTCGATGGCGCGGCAGCTCTTTGGCACCGACGGCGTTCGTGGGGTGGCGGGCGAGTTTCTGACCGCCGACCTCGCGGTCGCGCTGGCGCGAGCCGCGGTCGCGCAGTCGAGTGCGGACCGCCCGCAAGTGCTGATCGTGCGCGACACGAGAGAATCCGGCGAGATGCTCGAGGCCGCGACTGCGGCGGGCGTAACCGCGGCCGGTGGTGACGCGCTGCTGGGCGGCGTGCTCCCGACGCCGGCGGCGCCGCTCCTCCTCAGGCGCCACGGGCTCCAGCTCGCGGTCGTGATCTCGGCGTCACACAATCCCTACCGCGACAACGGGATCAAGATCTTCGGCGCCGACGGATTCAAGCTCAGCGACGAGACCGAGCACGAAATCGAGGCCCTGCTCGAGCGACCAGCACGCTCCCCGGAGCAGATCGGCCGCGTGCGGCGCCTGCACGGCGCGCTCGAGGATTACCTACGCGAGCTGCACGTCCGCTTCGAGCAACTCGACATCTCCCACCGCCGGCTGCTGCTCGACTGTGCGAACGGAGCCACGTACCGCGCAGCTCCCGAGATATTCCGGCGGCTGGGTGCGGAGGTCGACGTGCTCGCCGCCGAGCCGGACGGTCGCAACATCAACCACGAATGTGGCTCGACGCATGTCGAGGCGCTCGCGAACCGGGCGGCGGCGGGCGACTATGACGTCGCGTTCGCGTTCGACGGCGACGGCGACCGCGTGCTCGCGGTCGACCGCGAGGGCGTGGTCGTCGACGGAGACGAGCTCGTCGCACTGGCCGCTCTGCATCTGCGCGAGCAGGGTCGGCTCGCCGGCGGCGGCGTCGCGGTTACCGTGATGACGAACTATGGCTTCCACGCCGCCATGGAAACGGCCGGCATCGAGGTCGCCACCACTCCCGTCGGCGACCGTTACGTGCTCGACGAGCTTCGCCGGCGCGGCTGGTCGCTCGGCGGCGAGCAGTCGGGGCATATCATCGAGCTCGGCTTCGGACCCTCCGGCGACGGAATCGCGAGCGCCCTGCTTGCGCTCGAGGCGCTCGGCGACGGCGAGCTTTCGACCCGCGGCGCGATGGCCAAGCTGCCGCAGCAGCTCGTCAACATCCGTGCCACCGATCGCGCGGCGCTGGTGCGCGCGATGGAGCAGCAGGCCGTGCGCGAGGCGATCGATCGGGAGGGGACCGCGCTCAGCGGCCGTGGCCGGGTACTCGTGCGTGCCTCAGGGACCGAGCCGCTGATCCGGGTGATGGTGGAGGCCCCGAGCGAGTCCGAGACCCACGCTGTTTGCGCGCGGCTGACCGAGGTCGTCGAGACGGCGATCGGCTAGACCAGGCGCTGCGACGCAGGCGACGTCGATACGCTACGCCCGCGCCAGGTGCAGGTCGAACTCCATCGTTGCCGTGCTGGTGACGTTGACGAATCCGCCGACGCTGGGAGCGGTCATGTTGAACTCGCCCCAGGGGAAGGTGAGCGACCCAACCGCCTCGATCCCCGAATCGGTCAGGCGCATCTGCACCGGAATGGTCACCCGTTTCGCCGTGCCGTGGATGTTCAGGATTCCGGTGGCGGCCGTGCGGACCACGCCACCGTTCAGAGCGCTCGCCGGAAGCGTCAAGGGGTCAGAAAGGACGAATGTGGCCTTCGGATAGGTCGCACTTTGAAGGCCGATCGTCTGAATGTGCTCGTCGCGCTGCGCCTCGTTGCTCTTCAGGGTGTTGACGGCGATCACGAACGAGGACGCCGTGACGCGGACGATCCGCCCAGACTCGGCGACCGTGGCCCCGCCCGTGATCGCCGAGGTACGCCCGACGGCGTCGCTCTCCGCCGGGAGGAAGCCGAGCTTCTCACGAACGCGGTAGCCGGCCTCCGACCCGCTGGCGACCGTCCAGCGGCCCGCGAGCCGCGTGCCGGGAGTGACCGGGGCGGCAGCCGTCGTGGACGCGAGGCTGAACGGCTTCGGAGAAGACGTCGGGAAGAGGACGAAGTAGATGACGACGAACGCGAGCACCGCGACGACGACCACTCCCGCGCCGACCGTGAGCGCGAACCCGCCCTTGGTCTTCGGGCGTCCGAGTCTCATCGCGTCATCTGCGGGCCGGTGCGAGTGTGCACGGGACGAGTGTCTTCGCTGTTCGTAAGCGCGGCGTATGACTACGCGGCTGCGCGATTCGCGCCGCCGGGGTCACTCATCCGGCGCCGAGGCCTGGTCCGCGAGCTTGTCGCGCAGGTAAGCGGCCTTTTCGCCGCGGCGCTCGTGGGCCCGGCGCTCCTCGGCGTCATCCGCGTGTTCGGCCAGTTCGCGTTCATCGTTCGCGCGCCGTTCCTGAGTTGCTCGCAGGCGCTCGATTTCGGACTCGTCGGGCATCGGATTCCGCCCCGTTCACCCCCCGGTGTGCCGGGTGGCTACTGCTCTCTAGCCGTCCTTCTTGACCTTAGGCATGGAGCGGTAGGAGGTGAAGTGATTGACCGTGTTCTTGTAGATGATGCTCGGGGTGCTGATGACGCGGCGGACCTTCTGTCCGGTCTCCGGGTCCGTTTTGAGCGCGTCTTCCGAGAACGACTGGCGTATCTCAAGGCGCGTACCGTCTTCGCGCTCGTATTCATAGGTCGGCATCTGAAGCAATCTACAGGTATCGAGCCGCCATGGTCACCCGGTCCGGATCAGGGTGCGACGCGGGTCCGCCGGCCGCTCGACGGGCGACGCGCGACGCCGGTGGGTGCGCGCGAAGATCGCGGTCAGTCCCGGAGGCAGGCGTCCGTCGGTTGAGAGCCACGATCCCGCGAGGATCAGCAGCAGCCCCGCGACGGCTCCGGCTCCGGGCTGCTCGCCGAGGATCGCTACGCCGAGCGCGACCGCGATGATCGGATTTATGTAGGTGATGACGACCGCCCGCGCCGGTCCGATCTCCGTGATCAGCACGGCCATGAGCGAGAACGCGAGCGCGGTACACACCAGCCCGAGGACGACGACGGCGCCGAGGGCACCTGCCGACGGGGTGCGGGCGGGTGCGTCCAGAGCTGCGACGGGTGCGAGCACGACGGCGGCGATCGCGAGGCTCGCGCCCATCGCGGCGCGGGGGTCGAGGTCGGCGAGGTGGCGATTGAAGATCATCGGCCCGCACGCGTACCCGACCGCCGCCACCAGGACCGCGCCTACCCCGAGCAGAGTGCTCAGGTTCCCTGAGGCGTCGATACCGACGAGGACGACCACGCCCAGCAAGCCGGTGAAGAGCCCGACCAGGCGCGCCCCGGTCGCACGCTCGTTGCGATCGAAGCGCAGCGCGAGCAAGGCGACGTTCAGCGGCACCGTGGCGATGATGATCGCCGCCATCGACGAGGCGATGCGCTGCTCGCCGGCGGCGATCAGCGGGAACGGGATCGAAACCTCGACGACGGCGTATGCGGCGAGCCAGCGCCAGCGATCGCGCAGTCGACGCAGGGAACCCGATCGGCGAGCCAGGGCGAGCAGCACGACGGCGGCGAGGGCGACCCGCCCCCACGCCAGCACTCCCGGCGTGACCCCACCGTTCACCGCGATCTTGATGAACAGGTACGGGATGCCCCAGAGCGTCGAAACGGCGGCGAAGATCATCCAGGCGCGCGTGCTCATTCCAGGCGCCACGATAGCTACGACTCAGGTGCCTGCGAGTAGCGACCCGATCGCGAGCAACTCCCTCATCACCGGCTCGCGGTCGGGGCGAGGGTGCGTCGAGAGCCAATCGATCAGCAGGCCGTCGGTGGCGCCGACAAGCGCGACGGCGGTCAGCCGGTAGTCCCGCCCGGGAAGCCTTCCCGCCTCGACCAACGCGTTGATCTGCGCTTCGACGAAGCCGGCGTAGAACCGCAGCACGTCGCGCCGGCGCTGCTCGAGCCGGGGACTGACGCCGACGATCTCGAAGTAATTGATTTGGGCGCCTCGCTCGTCGGCGAGTTGCGCGTCGACGAACGCGCGCAGTCCGGCCTCCAGCCGCGCTACCGGATCCAGCGGCGACCGCGCGACGCTTGCACGGACCGCGTCGGTGACCGCCGTCATGTGCTGGTCGTAGGTCGCCGCCAGGAGCTCCTCGCGGCTGCCGAACTGCTCGTAGAAGTAGCGCGGGTTGAGCTGGCCGGCCGCGCAGATCGCCTCGATCGTCGTGTCGGCGTAACCGCGGGTGCCGAACAGCTCGAGTGCGGCGTCGAGCAGGCGCTCGCGGCGCTCGGCGCGACGCTCCTGACTGGTCCTGCCGCCGTACCGGCGTCCGCTTTCGACCATCGTGGGAGGGTATCTGATAAGACCGCTTGACAGATCGATTGCGGCCAAAGATACTTGCGACCGCGAGCGCCATGTTCAATCTGATCCTCTACGCGATCCCGTTCTTCGTCGCCCTGCTCGCTGTCGAGTGGATCTCCTTCCGTCACACCGGCGATCATCACCGTCTCAAGGGGTACGACCCGAAGGACACCGCCACCAGCCTCAGCATGGGGATGGGCAATATGGTCATCAACGTCGGATGGAAGCTGGTCGTCGCAGCGGTGTACGTGGGCGTCTACGAGCTGACGCCGCTGCGGATCCCGAGCGATGCCTGGTGGGCGTGGGTGCTCCTGTTCTTCGCCGACGACCTCGCCTACTACTGGTTCCACCGCGTCAGCCACGAGGTGCGCGTGTTCTGGGCCAGCCACGTGGTGCACCACTCGAGCCAGCACTACAACCTCTCGACCGCGCTACGGCAGACATGGGTGCCGATGACCGCCTTCCCATTCTGGATCCCGCTGGCGCTCGTCGGCCTGCCGCCGTGGATGATCATTCTCGAGCAGTCGATCAGCCTGACCTTCCAGTTCTTCATCCACACCGAGCGTGTCGGCTGCCTGCCGGCGCCGATCGAGGCGGTCCTCAACACGCCGTCGCACCACCGCGTCCACCACGGCGCCAACGAGATCTATCTCGATCGCAACTACGGCGGCATCCTGATCATCTGGGACCGACTGTTCGGGACCTTCCAGGGGGAGACCGAGCGCGTCCGCTACGGCCTGACGAAGAACATCGAGACCCACGTGCCGGCCCGAGTCGCGTTCCACGAGTACGCGGCAATCGCCCGCGACCTCCGCCGCGCCGAAAGCTGGCGCGACTGCGCCGGCTACATCTTCGGCGGCCCCGGCTGGACGCCCGCGGCGGGCGCCGGCGCCCAGGCCATTCCCGACAGCGGCCGTAGTCGCGTAGGTTGGCCGACCGCGTAGCCCGCTGGGCTAACATTCGGCATTCGGACTCAGGGGCACCCTGCCTGCTGTCCGCGGGCCGCCGATGCGGCTCGACCCTCGAGACAGGAGCTGTGAGCGCTCATGTGCGGCATCGTCGGCTACGTCGGTCCCCGTTCCGCCCGCCCGCTGCTGATGGCCGGGCTCGAGAAGCTCGAGTATCGGGGCTATGACAGCGCGGGGATCTCGGTGCTGAGTGGCGATCGGATCGAAGCGGTCCGCGCCGTGGGCAACCTGAGCGCCCTCCGCGTCGCCTTTGACGCGTCGGATTCACGGCCCGGACGCGTGGCCGTCGCCGAGCGCGACGAGCCCGGGACGGGGATCGGGCATACGCGCTGGGCGACCCACGGTCGCGTCACCGAGGAGAACGCCCATCCGCACTTCGACACGGCCGATCGCGTCCACATCGTCGTCAACGGGATCGTCGAGAACTACCTCGCGCTGAAGGACAGGCTCGAGCGCGAAGGCGCCGTGTTCACGTCCGAGACCGACGCGGAGGTGATCGCCCACCTGGTTGCGCAACACAACGACGGCGACCTCGTCGACGCCGTCCGCGGCGCCTACGCGGAGCTTCGCGGCCACTACGCGTTCGTCGCGATGAGCGCCGACGAGCCGGGCCTGATCGTCGGCGCGCGCAAGGAGTGCCCGCTGATCATCGGCTGCGGCGACGGCGAGCAGTTCATCGCCTCCGCGGTTCCGGCATTCCTGCGCGAGACCCGCCGCATCCAGTACATCAACGACGACGAGATCGTCGTCCTGCGACCCGAGGGCGTCGACTTCCTGACCGCCGCGGGCGACCCGGTGGAGCGCGAGGTCGTGGAGATCGACTGGGATTCCGAGATGGCCGAGAAGCAGGGCTTCGAGACGTTCATGCTCAAGGAGATCTACGAGCAGGCGGACGCGGTCGCGGAGACGATCGGCGAGCGCGCCGCGCGCGAGGACGGAATCGACCTCGGCGAGATGGGCGCGATCGACGACGAGTTCCTGCGGGCGGTGCGGCGGATCGTGGTGGTCGCGTGCGGGACGTCCTACCACGCCGGTCTGATCGCCCGCTACGCGATCGAGGCCTGGGCGCGCGTGCCGGTCGAGGTCGACGTAGCCTCGGAGTATCGCTACCGCAACCCCGTCGTCGGTCCCGGCGACCTCGTCGTCGGGATCTCGCAGTCCGGCGAGACCGCCGACACGCTGATGGCGATGCGGACGGCAAGGCGGAGCGGCGCGAAGGTGCTCGCCGTGACGAACATCATGGGATCGCAGGCAGCCCGTGATGCCGACGGCGTTCTCTACACGCGAGCCGGTCTGGAGATCGGGGTCGCGGCGACGAAGACGTTCGTCTGCCAGGTCGCCACGATGTACCTGCTCGCGCTGAGGATCGCCGAGCTACGCGGCACGCTCGACCCCGAGGTGCTGCGCCGGACCATCATCGAGCTAAAGCGCCTGCCGCACGCGATCGCCGAGATGCTCGAGCACGGCCTCACGGAGCTCGAGCAGATCGCCGAGGAGCACTGTCGCGCTGAGTTCTTCCTGTACCTCGGGCGTCACGTCGGCCTGCCGGTAGCGCTCGAGGGCGCGCTGAAGCTCAAGGAGATCTCCTACATCGCGACCGACGCATACCCCGCGGGCGAGATGAAGCACGGCCCGATCGCGCTGCTCGACGAGAACACGCCGGTGGTCGTCGTGGCAACCGACTCGCCGGTGCTGGAGAAGGTCGTCTCGAACATGCAGGAGGTGCGCGTGCGGGGCGCTCACGTGATCGCCGTGGTGACTGAAGGCAACGACCAGATCGCGCGGCATGCCGATCGGGTGATCCCGATCCCGGCCACGGACTGGATGCTCTCCCCGCTGCTCGCGGTGATCCCGCTCCAGCTGTTCGCGTACTACATCGCACGCAAGCGAGGCCTCAACGTCGACCAACCGCGCCACCTCGCCAAGACGGTCACGGTGGAGTGAACGGTCGAGATGTCCGTAGGCGTCGACCTGCTGGAGATCGAACGGCTCGAGCAGGCACTGGCTCGCCGCCCGCAGCTCGCCGAACGGCTGTTCACCGACGGTGAGCGCGCCTACGCGGCCGGCCGAGCACGTCCCGGCCAGCACCTGGCCGCGCGCTTCTGCGCCAAGGAGGCGGTCGCGAAGGCGCTCGGGCTGGAGGCGTGGAGCTTCCGCGACATCGAGGTCCTAGGCGGGAACGGTCCGCCGCAGATCCTTCTCCACGGGGCCGCCGCTGAGCGCGCGGCCGAGCTCGGCGTGGAGGTTCGTGTCTCGCTCACGCACACGCGCCGAGACGCTGCCGCGGTTGCGATCAGCGTCGCGCCGGCGCCGTAGGACGCCGACGACTGCGGCGGCTTCCTGCCTCACCGGCGCGGTCAAGACCTCGCCCTGTTTCGGATCATCGTGCGCGCGACGATTCACGCGCCATCGGGATGCCCGCTCTGCCGCGGCATCGGAAAGTGCGGCAGAACCTCGGGCCGGCGCACCTCGCCCCGCCATGTACCCGGCGGTGGCTCGAGCCCTTGCCATAGAGGCGCGCGGTCCGTGCCAGGCGCCGTCGCCAGCGCTTCCAGCAGCAAGCGAAGCTGTCCGACCGCGTCCGCGCCGAACCGCTCACCCCATCGCGTCTCGATCTCGCCGGGCAGCTCCCCGTAGAGGGCGCGGCCCTCGAGACCCTTGCCCGTGAGGCGCGCAAGCTTGCCACGCGCCCCCGGATCGGATGCGATCGTGATGAAGCGCTGCTTGGCCAGGATTCCAACTGCGACGCGGATCGGCTCGACCGCCACCCCGGAGCGGCGCGGTAGCTGTGCGATCCTCGTCCCGTCCTCGTCGAGCAGGCGCAGGACGTTGGCGCTGTAGCACAGCGAGGCCTTTGCATCCTGCTCGTACTCCAGCGCGAAGGCCTGGAGCACCTGGGAGAGCAGTGCAGAGAGCGGCAGTCGATCCTCCGTGATTTCGACGGGTCCATCACCCGGCTTGGCGGCATAACCGCCGTATGAACCGGTCAGGAAGTGCGGAAGGTCGAGCCCGAGACCGTCCCTCAATGCTTGTAGGCGGACCCGCAGCTCTGCCACTTCCTCGCTGCCGAACCGCTCCGCCCAGCGTTTCTCGATCGCCTCCGGCAATGGCCGCCACACCTCCTGGGCGTGACGCCCCGCCTTGGTCGGAACGACGACGTGCTCGCGTTGAGGCGGCTTTTCGCGCGGATCCTCGGGATCGGGCCCGATGGACACGTAGCCCCAGCGCCGCATCCCATCGAGATGCGGCGTGGCGCCCGTGCGCCGCTCGAGCTCGGCGACTGTCAGACCGTGCTCGTCGAGCACGCGCATGAAGTTCGACCACTGCCGCAGCGAAGCCGCATACGGCGCTCGGCGAGGTCCTCCGTAGCGCGAAGTCCGGTGCGGCATCTCGGACTCCCAGGCGTTATCGAGCTCGATCGTGAACGCCACGAGCGCTTGGGAGAGCAGCGCGGAGAGAGGCAGACGCTCGGCCACGGCCTGCCGCCACATTACTAGGCACGCGCGCGCAGTTCGGCGCGCGGCGCATTATCGTGCCGGTGATGGTTCGGCGATTGCAGATCGCAGTTGCTGGCGGCCGCCGGCTCGACGTCGAGCTGACGGGTCCAGCCGACGGACGGCCGGTCGTCTTCCACACAGGCACGCCGAGCGCGGGGGAGATGTTCGCGCCGTTGGTAGACGCAGGCGCCGCGCGGGGCTTGCGCCACGTCGCCTATTCGCGTCCAGGCTACGGCCAGTCCGATCGCCAGGTCGATCGAACCGTGGCCGACTGCGCGGCGGATGTCTCTGCGATCGCCGACGAGCTTGGATTCGAGCGGTTCTTCACGATTGGCTGGTTCGGCGGCGGACCGCACGCGTTGGCGTGCGCGGTGCCGCTACCTGAGCGAACGATCGCTGCGGCGACACTCGCCGCCGTCGCGCCGTGGCACGCGGACGGCCTTGACTGGCTGGATCGGATGGGAGCGGAGAACATCGAGGAGTTCGGGGCGCTCGAGGCGGGCCACGAGCGAGGCCGCGGCCGCGCTGGCTGCTGTGCCGGTGGAGCGGGTCGAGGATCTTGGTTTGGCGGTGATCCGCGACCTCGTCGGGAGGCTGCCGGAAACCGCGATCATCGGCCATCCGCGGGTCCTGCTGCATCTCGCGCGGGTGGCTGAGGCGGCGCACCAGGCCGAACTGCGCGCAGAGATGCTCGCGACCGCGGCCCGGCTTGTGCCCGTCGATGGCCCGGGTGTGGACCCGGCGCTCGGCCGGGAGATCCACGCTGAGCAGGCTCGCGACCTGCTGTGGGACGAGCGCACGCGCGGGGAGGCGAAGGCACTCGCGGAAGCGGTGGTCGAGGATGCTGCAGGACGAGGTGACGCTCCCCAGCACCGGAACCTACACCGTCGACATCAACGTCAACCAGATCGAACAGGGCAACGTCACGGTGCAGCTGGGATCCTCGTAGCAGAGGAACCGGCTCGTTGCACTCGAAGGTGCGCCTGCGCCACCGGTTGGCGCAGGCGCTCGGATGATCGGGCGTGCCTGCGCGCAGGCGACTACACCGTCGCGACTGCGTCTTCGACAAACGCGGCGATCGCAGCGGTGAACTCGCGCCTGCTGTCCTCCCAGGCGTAGAACATGTGGCCGCCGCCGAAATGCCGGACGGTCAGCCGGCTGGCCATCTCCGAGTCGAGCCGCATGAGGTTCCGCAGCCGGTCGCTCGCGTAGTACGGCGTGACGAGGTCGTAGCGGCCGTGGGTGATGAAAGCCTTCATGTGCGGGTTGAGCGACATGCCGTAGCGGAAGTCGTCAGTGGCGCCGACGGGCGGCGTGAAGAAGTGCTGCGGCGCGTCGTTGCGCCACAGCTCGTTCACCTCGTGGCTCAGCACTACGTACTCGCGATCGGTCTCCACGCCGATCTCCGAGCGGAGCTGCCGGTTGATCGCGGTCGTGTACGCGGGACTGATGCCGGCGAGGGTCGGGTCGGGACCCGCGAACGCCTCCCGATCGGGGAACGGATCGGTGGTTGTGATCGTAGCGTCGTACAACCCGAGCACCTTCCGCTCGTCGCGGAGCAGCTCGCGCGTGAACAAGCCGATCGTGATGCGGCCCTCAGCGCGCGCGACCATGTCGGCGGGGAGGCCGATCAGGTCGGCGAGACGACCGAGGATCCTGTCGCGCTCGACCGCCGGCATCGACGCGCCACGCGTGAGCAGGGTGGCGTACTCGCCGGTGGCAAACCTCTCCGCCTCCTGAAGGACATCCTCGGGCGACGTGCCGGCCGCGAACGCTCGCGAGCGCCGGTGGTGCATCGCGGCGATCGCCATCGTCGGCACGAGGTCGACCCACCCGACTACGTCGTAATCGGTCGGCGAGAGCGATGCGAACTCGAGTGCCGGGGAGATCAGCACCGCGCCGTTGAGCCCGATACCCGCCGTCTCCTGCAACATGCGCACAAGCCGGCCGACGCGGTATCCGCCATAGCTCTCGCCGGCGATGAACACCGGAGAGCCCCACCGGCGGTGACCCGAGAGCCACCGGCCCATGAACTCGCACAGCGACTCGAGATCGCGCTTGTAGCCGAAGTATTCCCGCGCGTCGCCGTCGTCGCCGGTCTCCTGCTTCTTCTTATCCTCGCTGTCCTTGCTGTCGTCCTCGATGACACGGCTGAAGCCGGTGCCAACCGGATCGACGAACACGAGATCACTGAAGGCGAGCCACGACTCCTCGTTCGAGACGAGCCGAGGCGGCAAGTGCGGCAGCGTTCCGTCGGCCGGAAAAGCCACCCGCAGCGGCCCGACGGCGCCCATATGGAGGTACGCCGACGACGCGCCGGGGCCGCCGTTGAAGACGAAGGTCACGGGACGGTCGGCATCGCGGTCCGCGACGTACGAGACGGAAAAGATCTCCGCCGCCGGCTTCTCCTTTCTGCGCAGGACGATCCACTTTGCGCTCGCGGTGTAGTCGATCGAAACGCCCGCCGCCGTCCAGGCAGCGGTCGTCTCCGCCCCGGCGGGCGGCTCGTGGTCCGCCTTCGCGGCGGCCTTCTCGTCCTTCGTGCTCTTGTCGGCCATTCTGGAGACGCTATCTCTAATGCCACGTCGTTGACGCCAACAAGTCCGGATGCGCCGGCTCAGGGCACGCGAGACGCCAATGCGGCGAGCAGATTGCCGGATCACCTGGCTGCGCCGCGATGATGCGAGTTGCATACTCAGGTGGATGCCGTTCGTCACACCGCCTGAGATGAGGAGCATCGAGCCGCTTCCGGGTTGGAGGGGCCGTTTCTTTCATTCCGAGAACATGACCTTCGCGATCTACGACGTCGACGCCGACGCAGTGCCGATCCACGAGCATCAGCACCCACAGGAAGAAGTCTGGAATATCGTCTCCGGCAAGGTCGCCGTATCGATCGACGGAGCGGAGCGGATCCTCGGACCCGGAGAGGCCGCAATCGTCCCGAGCAACGCGCCGCATCACGCGCGCGCCATCACGAGTTCGCGGGCGATCGTGGTCGACTACCCACTGCGGCTGCAGCTTCCAGGCACACTCCACAGCGCCTGACCGAATCGACCGGTGGTCGTCCGCAGCGCTTTTGATCCCGTGCACGCCTCGCACTACCGTGACAGGAAAATCACGTGGTCGCGCAGGCGCTCGACGAGGTCCCCGGGGAGGTCGAGCACGATGCCGAGATCCTCGAGCGAGGAGAAGCCGTCGCACTGCGTACGGACCTCGATGATGCGTGTGGCAAGCCGGTCATCGACGCCGGGCAGCCGCAGCAGCGCGATCGCAGGCGCATTGTTGACATCGATCAGGCCCGCATCGAAGGCGCCCGGCCGATCCGGCCGGCCGACGCCGATCTCCCGCGCGAGCGCCGGTTTCGCTCGCGCGATCTCCAGCGCTCGACGGCGATCGTGCAGCCGAGCCTCGCCGGCCTCGGTCGCTGCCAGGAGAGGCGACTCCATCCGCCGCTCGTAGGGACCGCGAATCGTGAACGAAGTGGCGACCGCGCCGACCCAGCCAAGGATCATCAGGAAGCCGGCGAGGTCATCGTTGCCGGAATGCCCGGCCTTGCTGAGGCTGTTCTTGACAAGACCCGCCACGACAACCGCCGACCAGACAACGCCGAGCAGGACCCAGCTCCTCTGGCGCGCCTTCACACCGGCATAGATCGGCGCCCACGCGCCGAGTCCGATCGGGATCAGCGAGATGTATGGCCAGCGGCTACGGGGCGCCGGCGTCTCTGGTTCCCGGACGCTCACGCTCAAAGGATGGCAGCGCGTCGCACGGGCAGTGCGCGGGTGGCGCAAGCTGCAGCCGGTCACAATGCTTCGGTGGACATCGATGCTGCTGATCTGCGGACCTGCCTGGAGGTGCTCGCTCGCGTTGACGAGCTTCCCGTCGAGCATCCCGACGCAGTCGCGGTGCGGCAAGCGACCGCTCGGATCTTCAAGTCGGTGAAGCAGCGGCGACGCGCCGAGCGCCGTGCCGCCGCTTCCGCCGAGGACCGCGCCGTGTTCGCCAGTACCGCGACGGCGGCACCGGGGCGGGTCGACGATGAGACGAGCGGCGTCGAGCTCGTAACCACCGTTCGGGGCGCGAGCGCAGGAACCCTGATCCGGGCGCGACCTTGCTATCAGTGCAAGCTCAGGTATACCGATGTCGACGCTTTCTACCACCAGCTGTGCCCGTCGTGCGCGGCTGTGAACCGCGAGCGACGCGAAGCGCGCACGGACCTGACCGGCCGCCGGGCGCTCCTGACCGGTGGCCGGGCCAAGATCGGCATGTACATCGCGCTGCGTTTGCTGCGCGACGGCGCCGAGACGACGATCACAACGCGTTTTCCGAAAGATGCGGCACGTCGGTTTTCATCGATGCCCGACAGTGGCGACTGGCTCGACCGCTTGGACATCGTCGGCGTTGACTTGCGCCAGCCGGGACAGGTCGTCGCCCTCGCGGACGCGGTCGCCGCCGGCGGCCCGCTCGACATCCTGATCAATAACGCGGCCCAGACCGTTCGCCGATCACCTGACGCCTACGCATTGCTGGTGACCGGCGAGGCCGAGGCCCTTCCGAGCGCCCCACAGGTCCGCGAGCTCGGCGCGGCGCGCGACCTCCATCCGGGCACGACGCTGGCGCTGACAGCGGGCCGCACCGCGATCGACGCCGGTGGACTCATCCCCGATCAGGTCGACCACAACAGTTGGACGCAGAGGGTCGAGGAGATCGATCCCGGCGAGATGCTCGAGGTCCAGCTATGCAACACCACCGCCCCGTTCATCCTCATCAGCCGGCTGAGAGCATCGCTCGCGGCCGCGACGGCGCGCCGGACCTACGTCGTCAACGTCTCAGCCATGGAAGGCAGCTTCGGGCGCGGCTATAAGGGTCCGGGCCACCCTCACACCAACATGGCCAAGGCTGCGTTGAACATGCTCACCCGGACGAGCGCGCGGGAGCTGCTCGAAACCGACGGGATCCTGATGACAAGCGTCGACACAGGCTGGATCACCGACGAGCGACCGCACACGACCAGGCAGAGACTGGCTGACGAGGGCTTCCATGCACCGCTTGACCTCGCCGACGGGGCTGCCCGCGTCTATGACCCGATCGTGCGAGGGGAAGCCGGCGAGGACCTGTGCGGCGTCTTTCTCAAGGACTACGCACCCACGAGCTGGTAGGCGACCTGCGTGGTCACACGCGCACGGTTCCGCCGGCTGCGTCCCTAATTGGCTAGTCAGGTATTGACTAGCCCTGGACCTGTCGATACCATCGCGGCTATGGTCAAGAGCAAGCACACAGCGTTCCCGGAGGATGGCGTCGGCCTGCATGTCAGCGTGGAGGACGCCCTCGCGCACGGGATCAAGCCCGGCGACCCTGCGGTCGTGGAAGTGACGCTGCGCCCCCACACCGTCGGGGAGTGGCTTGCAGAAGCGAACGGGCACACCTTCCAGACCGAGGACGAGGAGGCCGAGTTCTATGGCCGCTGCCCCGTGCCCGGACCTAGCCCGGTAGTGGCAATGGAGGAACCGGCCGGCGAGGTGGCGGCCGAGCCTGAAACCCGGATCAGCTGGCGATCAGCGGACATCGCCCCGACCGCTGTGGCGGCCCCGGAAGCGGCAGCGGCCCCGGAGGCGGCAGCGGCCCCGGAAGCGGCCGAGCCGACGGGCGGGGACGCCGATCAGGATCCGATCCGGATCCGCTGGAGATCAGCGCGAGTTGACCCCGTGGCGGTAAGCACAGAACCCGCCGACGACGATCACCCGACGATCCGCTGGAGATAGCGCGACGTAGCGCGACGTCAGCCGCCGCTCGCGATCAAGTCGTCGAGCACCCGGTCGTAGGAGCCGATCGCGATCGAGAGATGTCCATCGTCCGGAAGAAGTCGCGGGCGTGCGCCGGCGACATGGCCGGCGAGCCACGCCCTGTGCGCAAACGGCACGAACCGGTCCTGCGCTCCCTGCCAGATCGTCACCGGCTGCGTGATCGCGTCGAGCTCGAATCCCCAGTCTCGCGCGAACGCGACGTCATCGTCGAACCAACCCCAGAACCCATGCTCGAGACCATCACGAACGCTCGCGGCGAGGTAGTCGGCGAACTCACCGGTAAGCGTGCCGCCGTCGACCTCGGATAGCAGATCACCAAGCGCAGCATGGAGCTCCGGTCCGTTGGCGCTGGCGAGCGCAGTGCCGTGCTGCTCGAGGTACGAGCGCAGCTCCGACGCCAGTCCCGCGCCAAGCAGGGTCCTGATCGCGGACAGCGCCTCGCCATGGCGGGCGTAAACGCCGGCCGCGGCCAACACCGTCGCGCCGGTCACCGGCGCCTGTGAGATCAAACACGCCGCTACCGGGCTCGGCAGCTCCCACCATCCGGACAGCGTGCGAGCCACCGGAATCCCGACCGCCACTATGCGGTCGAAGCTCCCGTCACTGCCGCTCACGACGTCACACAGCTCTGGGGGACAGAAACGGCAGGTGCGCGAGCTGCACCAGGGCCTGCCGATCACCCGGACGCAACGCACCGAGGGTCCCACGCAACGGCGCGGCGATCAGATCAGGCCCACGCGGCAGCGTCAGCGCACCCACACCGTCCACCCCATAGCCCCGTGCGGCCACGGCGAGCGCCGTCGCCCAGCCATCCGTGGCCTCGACCAGCAGCCTCGCGTCGTGCGGAGGTGGTCGGTGGCCCAGGCGGGACTCAATCAGCTGAGCCGCCTCCTCGGTGGTGAACGCGAGCGCGCTCGTGTCCAGCCGAACGGCGCCCTCGAGCGCCCACAGACCCTCGAGGGACGCGACCAGGCTCCGAGCCGCGACCAGCAATCGATGCCCCCCGGAAAGACCGCGGGCCAGTCGCATCACCAGCTCTGCACTGTCGGCGCTGCCCAGATGATGCGCATCGTCGAGCACCAGCAGCACTCCCGCCTCGCTAACAACCAGAGCATCGAGAAGCCGGTCTATCCATCCAACCGCCCAGCCGACAGCCGCTCGACCAGCCGGTCGCGACGCACGTACCCGGCAGTCATCTCTTGCAGAGGATGATTGTCGCACTGCTTGCCAGCCGGCTAGTCCGCGCCGGCCAAGCCCCAGCGATCGAGCACAGGCTGAATACCATCTGAGCTGGATGCGGTCGAGGGATCATTAGGCGCGGCATGAGCGAACCCATTCGGCCTGTGATCGGGTCTGAAACGAGGTGACCGAGTTCTGCCACCGGCTCCGCTTCAGGCGCGATCATCGGTGGGCGCCAGGCCGTATGTCGGCGTACCTTGACGGGGAGCTGGCCCGGAGCCGGCTCGCGCGTATGGAGCGTCACGCCCGCGAGTGCCCAGAATGCCGCGTGCTGATCGCGAGTCTGCGCCTGATGCTCGGCGCGCTGAATCGTCTGCCGCCCCCGCCGGGCGGCGCCGGCGCGCTCCAGATCGCCGCTTCCGTGCGCCCGCTACTGCGAGAGCCTCCTGCGTCCTGACCTGAACCGGTGAGCGGCGGCCCGACCTCCGAGCATGAGCTGATTCGGAGCGCACGCGCCGGCGACCAGGACGCATTCGCCGAGTTGGTGACGATTCACGCCGACCGCGTCTATGGGGCGTTGCGACGCTTTGGGCTCGACGCGAGCGACGCCGACGAGGTGACACAGGATGTGTTTCTGCGCGCCTGGCGCGGGCTGGCACGATTCGAGGAGCGGGCGAAGTTCTCGACCCGGCTATACCGGATCGCGTTCAACGAGGCGCAGCGGCGCCTCTCGCGCCGTGCGCCACCGCGCGCCGAGGCAGATCCAGGTCGTGAGGACTCGGTCACGATCGGCCGGCTTCGGGATCCCTGCAGCTCGTCGCGTGACGCGACCGCCTGCCGCTCCTGCTCGGCGTCGTGGAAGAAGATCGCCGAGCGGTACTGACTGCCGAAGTCCCAGCCCTGCCGGTCCCGGGTGGTGGGGTGCGTGAATCGACCAGATCGTCCTCAGCAGGTCGCCGTAGCTGACGATCGCCGGATCAAACCAGACCTCGACCGCCTCGGCGTGGCCGGTGGTGCCGGCGCAGACCTGCTCGTAGGTCGGCTCGGTGGTGCTCCCGCCGGTGTAACCCACCGCAGTCTGCAGAACCCCCTCGATCTCGCGGAAGGAGGCCTCAACGCCCAGAAACATCCTGCGGCGAACGTCGCGCGCTGTGCGCCTGTGAGGTTCATCAGCTCTGTCCTTTCAATCTGTTGTCACCCAAATAGACCCGTCCCGGTACGCAAACGGTTCAGTCGCCGGCGCGGCGGATCGAGACGCGTGCGTGAGATTCGACGCGGTCGGTGGACCGAGCGGGTAGGTTGGGTTCGAGATGACCTTGCCGGCCTGGCTCGATCCACTTCTCGACGCGGCGGAGCACCGCTCACTCGACGAGTGGGCGATCGGCGCGCGCGGGATTCCCGGGGTGGACCTGATGGAACGCGCCGGCGCAGGGCTCGCAGGGGTCGTCAGCGAGCTGGCCCCAGCCGGGCGGATCGTCGTCGTCTGCGGGAAGGGCAACAATGGCGGCGACGGGCTCGTCGCCGCACGCGTCCTGCGAGAGCGGGGACGCGAAGTCGACGTCCTGATCCTGGGCGCGCCGGAGGACTACCGGGGGGACGCGCGCGCCAACCTCGAGCGTCTGCCCGGGGCCGCGCCGGAGCCATTCGTGGCAGCGGGCCTCGCCGGCGCCGCCGCGATCGTCGACGCGATCCTCGGGACGGGATTCGCAGGCGAGCCGCGGGAGCCCGTCGCCGGCGCGATCGAGGCGATCAACGCGGTGCGTGATCGATCGCTTCTGGTGGCCTGCGACATCCCCAGCGGCGTCGACGGATCGACCGGCGTGATCGCCGGCGGGGCGGTCCGGGCACACGCCACCGTCACGTTTCACGCAGGCAAGCCGGGTCTGTGGATCGCTCCCGGGAAGCAGCACGCGGGCGAGGTGCGCGTGATCGACATCGGCATCCCGCCCGGGGGACCAGTAGAGCCCCGGATTGGGCTGATCGGCCCCGGGGTCATCGACGGCATCCCGCGACGTGGAGCCGAGTCGACGAAGTTCGCGGCCGGCAGCGTGCTCGTGTGCGGCGGGTCCCCGGGCCTGACGGGGGCGACGTGCATGGCGTCTGAGTCGGCGATGCGGGCGGGCGCCGGATACGTGACCGCGTGCGTGCCGGCCTCGCTGCACATGATCTTCGAAGGTCGCCTGCTCGAGGTGATGACCGTCCCGCTTCGCGACAGCGAGGGCGCGCTCCACCCGATGGCGGTCCGCGAGGCGGTCGAGCGAGCAGCGCGCGTGGACTCGGTCGTGCTCGGGCCGGGACTCGGTCGCGACGCCGGTGCTGTGCGTTTCGCTCGCGGAATGGCGAGCGCGGTCGAGTCGCCTCTGCTCCTCGATGCGGATGGCCTCAACGCTCACGCCGGCGAGCTCGAGGCGCTTGCCGACCGCGACGCGGCCACGGTCTTGACTCCGCATGCGGGCGAGCTCGGGCGGCTGCTCGGGATCGCGAGCGAGGCCGTGCAGGCGCGCCGGCTCGAGTCGGCCCGGCGCGCCGCGGCGGAGGCGAGGGCGGTCGTCGTCCTGAAGGGAGACGACACGATCGTCGCTCAGCCCGACGGCCGCGTCGCGGTCAGTCGCGGCGGGGCGCCCGCCCTCGCCACCGCCGGGACCGGAGACGTGCTTTCCGGTGTGATCGGGGCTTACCTCGCCAAGCGGATGGATCCTTTCCACGCCGCCTGCGCGGGAGTGCTCGTCCATCTGCGCGCAGGACGCGAGGCGGCTGCCAGGATCGGCGTCGAGGGCGTGATCGCCAGCGACGTGATCGACGCGCTGCCACGGGCGATACGCTGAAAGCATGCTGCGCGCGCTCGCCCGGGTCAACCTGGCGGCGATCGAGCGCAATGCGGCTCGCATCCGCCGGGAGCTCGATCCGCCCGTCCTGCTGTGCGCGGTCGTGAAGGCCGACGGGTACGGCCACGGTGCCGTACCGGCGGCACTGGCCGCTCTGGCCGGAGGGGCGAGCTGGCTCGCGGTCGCCACCGCCGGCGAGGCCGCCGAGCTGCGGGAGGCCGGGATCGGTGCGCGAATCCTCGTGATGGGCGCAGTAAGCCTCGAGGAGCTTCCCGTCGCGCTCGCGGCGGATGCCGATCTGGTCGCGTGGAGTCAGCAGTTCGTGTCCCACCTTGCCGCCGCGGCCGACGACGGGCCGGTGCGCGTTCACGTCAAGCTCGACACGGGCATGGGGCGACTTGGGACCCGGGTGCTGAGCGAGGCGGTCGCGGTCGCCGGCCTGGTCTACGCGGAGCCGTCGCTCGAGCTCGCCGGCGCGATGACCCATTTTGCGACAGCAGATGACGATCCCGAGTTCGTGAGTGCGCAGCTCGAGCGCTTCGCGCCGTTCGTCGCCGATCTCCGGCGGTTGCACCCAGGTGTCGTCGTCCATGCGGCCAACAGCGCCGCCGTCCTGAACGCGCCGGCCGCGCACTACGACCTCGTCCGCTCCGGCATCGCGCTCTACGGCCTCGACCCGATGAACGCACGCGCAGCGGACCGCGGCCTCGAGCCCGCGCTCGAGCTGACCTCATACGTGTCCGCCGTCAAGGTCGCGGCGCCGGGAGAGAGCGCCGGCTACGGAAGGCTGTTCGTGGCCGAGCGCGAGACCCTGATCGCGACGCTTCCGATCGGCTATGCGGACGGCGTCCGTCGCGCGTTCTCCAACAACCTGGACATCCTCATCGGCGGTCGGCGCCACCCCGCCGTCGGCGCCGTCAGCATGGACAACGTCACCGTCCAGATCGCTGAAGGCGACTCGGTGCACGTGGGAGCGCGGGCGACGATCATCGGCATCGACGGGCCCGAGGATCAGAGCGCCGAGGACCTGGCGGCGAGAATCGGGACGATCAACTACGAGATCGTGTGCGGGATCTCGAGTCGCGTGCCGCGCGCCTACCACCGCGACGGGGCGCCGGCGTGAGCGATCAGATCGCTACTGCCGACGCCACCGCCGGTCCGATCCGAGTGCTCCGCGGTCTGCTGTCCGGCGGGGATGCGTGGCTGGTCGGCGGCTCGGTCCGGGATCGCCTGGTGGGACGGCAGACGATCGATCTTGACGTGGCGGTCGCGGGCGACACACAGACGATCGCGCGGGCGCTCGCGCGGCGGATGGGCGCGCCCGCGTTCCCGCTGTCAGAGGCGTTCGGAGCCTGGCGCGTGATCGCCCGCGACCGCTCATGGCAGATCGACCTCACGCCGCTCGGCGGCGCGACGATCGACGACGACCTCGGCAAGCGCGATTTCACAATCAACGCGATCGCCGAGCCGCTCGAAGGCGGTGATCTGCTCGATCCCTTCGGTGGCCGGCGCGACCTCGAAGCCGGTCGGCTGAGGATGGTCTCGCCGGAGGGGTTCGCCGCCGATCCGCTGCGGACCCTACGTCTCCCGCGGCTCGCCGCCGAGCTCGAGCTCGAGGTTGACGGCGCCACGGCCGAAGCCGCGCGGAGCCATGCGCGATCGCTGAGCGGGGTGGCGGCCGAGCGGATCTTCGCCGAGCTGAAACGGATCGTGGCCGGAGATCGTGCCCTTCGCGGCCTCGAGCTGATGCTCGCGCTCGGCGTCACTCGCGCGGTTCTGCCAGAGCTCGCCGACCTGCGCGGCGTCGAGCAGAGCGCGTACCACCACCTCGATGTGTACGACCACACGATGGCGGCGCTAGCCCAGGCGATCGAGCTCGAGCGCTCGCCGGACGCGATCCTCGGTGAGCACGCGCGAGCGGCCGGCGCCCTGCTCGCCGAGCCCCTGGCTGACGAGCTGACGCGCGGTCAGGCGCTCCGCTTCGGCGCTCTGTTCCACGACATCGCCAAGCCGCAGACGCGGACCGTGACCGGCCAGGGTCGGGTGCTGTTCCGCGGTCACGACGTGCTCGGAGCAGAGCTGGCGCGGGAGGCGCTGAGCCGCCTGCGCGCGAGCGAGCGCCTGCGCGCGCATGTCGCGGCGCTGACCCGGCAACACCTCCGGCTCGGCTTCCTCGTGCACGAGACGCCGCTGACGCGCCGTGCGATCTATCGCTACCTGCGCGACTGCGAGCCGGTGGCTGTCGACGTCACGCTGCTCTCGATCGCCGACCGGCTAGCCACGCGTGGGGCGCGGTCTGATCAGGCGATCGCGCGCCACCTCGAGCTCGCTCGCACGCTGCTCGGAGAGGGGCTTCGATGGCGCGCAGGCCCCCCGGCGCCGATCCTGCGGGGCGACGAGCTCGCCCGGCGCCTCGAGATCAGGCCCGGACCGGAGCTCGGGCTCCTGCTCTCCGAGCTCGAGGAGGCGGCGTTCGCGGGCGAGGTGTCGACGCCCGACGAAGCTGTTGCGTTCGCCCGCGAGCTGGTCGGCCGCGGGGACCGGCGGTCCAGGCAGCGGTAAAGGGCGCGCATTCCTGGCGGCGCGGGTCGAGGGGGTGGCGGCGCCGCACGCGCCAGGTGTGACGGGCGCGTCACGTGTTTCCCTCGCGCCTGCGGCTTTTCTGACGGTTTAGCCCCCGTCGCGGGCGGCCCGCCAGAAACCTTGGGGTCGTGATGCGAAACGCCGGATAGTCCGGCGGAAGGCAGCGCGGGTCTCGGCGTTCGGGGCTCATGTGATGGCGAGCGTGATCGACAACGCGATCGCCGCGATCGCGGGCCGGCAGCAGGGCTTGATCGCGACGCGCCGGCTCCTCGCCCTGAGCGCAGACGACGTCCAGTACCGGGTCACGATCGGCCGCCTCCGCACCCACCGCTCAAAGACCCTCCCCGCCGCGACATCACAAAGCAACTACCGAGGGCTCGCGAGCCCTAAGCTCCGCAGTTGATGGCCGATCCGGACTGCGTGTTCTGCAAGATCATCGCCGGCCAGCTGCCGGGGCAGATCGTCGCGCAGGACGAGCGGACGGTGTCATTCATGGATATCAGCCCCGCCACCCGCGGACACACGCTGGTGGTGCCGCGCCGGCACGTAAGGGACCTGTACGAGATCGACGGCGAGGACCTCGTGGCCGTCGCGCTCGCCGCCCAGAGGCTGGCGATCCGGGCGCGTGATCGCCTGCATGCGGACGGTGTGAACCTACTCAACAGCTGCGCAGCAGCGGCGTGGCAGACGGTCTTCCACTTCCACGTCCACGTGATCCCTCGCTACCGGGACGACCCGCTGCGCCTCCCATGGAATCCCGCGCCCGGCTCCACCGAGGAGATCGCCGGCGCGGCCGCGGCACTGCGAGAGTGACCCGCTGAACAGTATTGGGGCGGCGTTTGCTACTTTTCGCGCGGATCGGGGCCGATCTGTCGCCGATCGATCGTGGCACGGCACCAAAGGGGAGTTCATGGCAACTGGCACCGTCAAGTGGTTCAGCGACGACAAGGGCTTCGGCTTCATCACGCCCGACGACGGGGGTCGGGATCTGTTCGTCCATTTCAGCGGCATCGCGGGCGACGGATTCCGGTCTCTGGCGGAGGGCGCCAAGGTCTCTTACGAGGAGGAAGAGGGCCCGAAGGGGCCCAAGGCAGTCAACGTAAGCAAGCTCTAGACCGGCGCTTTTGCGCCTCCCGGCCGACTGACCGGGATCAGCCGGGGCGGCTCCGGCGGTGATCGAATGCTTGCGGGACGCGACTTCGGCCGCCGTGTGGTGTTGAATGCTGCTATGAGAAGAATCTTCCTGCTTACGGGGTTGTCGTTCGCTGTGCTCGCGCTCGCTGCCGCCTCCACATACGCGGCGATCACCGAGCTCGGGGCCACGAGCACGCCACTGTCCAAGCCGGTCTGCCCTGCGACCGGCAGCTGTCCCATCATCCTCACTGAGACGACCGCGCTCGAGGTCCTCAACAACGGCGTCGGGTACCCGACCATCGCCCTGCACAGGGGCAGGATCGTCGCCTTCACGGTGACGCCGGCGAGCATCACGGCAGCCGACATCAACGGCACGAAGGCGACCAAGACCACGCCCGCCCAGCCGGGCCTGAACGCGACCTACGGGGGGGCGTCGGAGGTCGCGATCACGGTCCTGAAGCCGTCGAGCTCAGTTACCTCGAAGAAGGTCGGTCCGAGCAAGCGCTACTACAAGGTCGTGGCCGAGAGTCCGCTGTTCCAGCTCCAGCCCTACTTCGGCCACCTGGTGCAGTTCGTCCTCGATCAGTCGCTGCCGATCGGCAAGGGCGACGTCGTCGGGCTGACCGTGCCGACCTGGGCACCGCTGCTGTCGGTCAACCTCGCCAAGTCGCAGTTCGGGTGGCGCGCGAGTCGCCCCAGCGCGAGCTGTACGGACTTCACAGTGCAGACGGCCCAGCTTCTGCCCGGCGCCAGCACTCGGTACCAGTGCTACTTCGACGGAACTCGTGTCGAGTACACCGCTACCGAGATCACGCTGCCGGTGCCGCCGCCGGTGCCGAAGACGACGCCGAAGCACTAGCGGCGGAATCCCAGGTTTGGGGGAATCCGGGGAATCCGGGGAATCCCCGCAGGCTCGCGCCGCGGGGGATCCGCTCGGGATTCCCTTGGGGATTCCCTTGGGGATTCCGATGGCAAATTCCGCTGGCGCGGCGGGCCATCTCGGATTACCATCGCGGCGTGAGCACTCAGGCTTGGATCTTCCTCGTCGGATTGCGAGTTTTCGACCTCGGCGGGATGATCGTCTGGCTGGTCTGGTTCTTCCGCCATGACGGTGGCGCCGAGGATCACGAGGATGAGGGAGGAGGGGGCGGCGGCGGCGGGCCGCTCGCGCCCGAGCGCCCCAGCCCAGGAGGCCCAGGGCTCGACCTGCCGATCGCCGACGCAGGCCCGTGGCCGACCCGCCTGCGCGACCACGGCAGTACCCGGCGCCCGGTGCCCTCGCCGCGCGTCGCTCCGCCTTCCTGGCGGCGGGCACCGCGGCCGCGCCAGCCGGTCCGGTCGAGTCGGCTGGCGCCGACTCAATTGGGAGGTCGCCTGGCGGCGAACTCCCGGTCGAGTCGGCTGGCGCCGACTCAATTGGGAGGTCGCCTGGCGGCGAACTCCCGGGCAAGCGCGGGTCTTCGCGACCGCTAGGACACTAGGGCGCGGCGCCGCCGCTGCCCGACGGGGTGGAGCTTGTGCCGGTACCGCCGCCGCCGCCAGTCGTGCCGGTTGTCGGCGTCGAGCCCGTGGCCG